>Ga0213919_1000025_pt1 | contig 138532 bp, 151 predicted proteins | sample McNCre317MG_FD_161056 | JGI IMG/M metagenome (GOLD analysis project Ga0213919, IMG submission 161056) | Freshwater microbial communities from McNutts Creek, Athens, Georgia, United States - 3-17 MG | ecosystem: Environmental > Aquatic > Freshwater > Creek | place: USA: Georgia | collected...
AAGCCCGCGCACGCATGGTTGAAGGCGTGAACATTTTGGCCAACGCGGTCAAAGTGACTTTGGGCCCCAAGGGTCGTAACGTGGTGTTGGAGCGTTCTTTCGGCGCCCCTACCGTGACCAAAGACGGCGTGTCTGTGGCCAAAGAAATCGAACTCAAAGACAAGTTGCAAAACATGGGCGCTCAGATGGTCAAGGAAGTTGCTTCCAAGACGTCTGACAACGCTGGCGACGGTACGACTACCGCGACCGTGTTGGCTCAAGCCATCGTGCGCGAAGGCATGAAGTACGTTGCCGCTGGCATGAACCCCATGGACTTGAAGCGCGGCATCGACAAAGCTGTTGCAGCTTTGATCGAAGAGTTGAAGAAAGCCACCAAGGCCACAACAACCAGCAAAGAAATCGCTCAAGTGGGTTCGATCTCTGCCAACTCTGACACCAGCATCGGCGAAATCATCGCTAACGCCATGGACAAAGTGGGCAAAGAAGGCGTGATCACCGTGGAAGACGGCAAGTCTTTGAACAACGAACTCGACGTTGTGGAAGGCATGCAATTCGACCGCGGCTATCTGTCGCCTTACTTCATCAACAACCCAGAGAAGCAAGCTGCTTTGTTGGACAACCCCTTCGTGTTGTTGTTCGACAAGAAGATCAGCAACATCCGCGACCTGTTGCCTACCTTGGAAGCCGTTGCCAAAGCTGGCCGTCCTTTGTTGATCATTGCTGAAGAAGTTGAAGGCGAAGCCTTGGCTACTTTGGTGGTCAACACCATCCGTGGCATCTTGAAGGTTGTGGCTGTGAAGGCTCCAGGCTTCGGCGATCGTCGCAAAGCCATGTTGGAAGACATCGCTATCTTGACTGGCGGCAAAGTGATCGCTGAAGAAGTTGGCTTGACACTCGAAAAAGTGACTTTGGCTGACCTCGGCCAAGCCAAGCGCATCGAAGTGGGCAAAGAAAACACCATCATCATCGACGGCGCTGGTGCAGCTGCTGACATCGAAGCTCGCGTCAAACAAGTGCGCGTGCAAATCGAAGAAGCCACTTCTGACTACGACCGCGAAAAGCTGCAAGAGCGCGTGGCCAAGTTGGCTGGCGGTGTTGCCGTGATCAAGGTTGGCGCTGCCACCGAAGTCGAAATGAAAGAAAAGAAAGCCCGCGTGGAAGACGCCCTGCACGCGACTCGCGCTGCTGTGGAAGAAGGCATCGTGGCTGGCGGCGGCGTGGCATTGCTGCGTGCACGTCAAACAGCTGGCACCATCAAAGGTGACAACGCTGACCAAGACGCTGGTATCAAACTGGTGTTGAAAGCCATCGAAGCCCCATTGCGTGAAATCGTTTACAACGCGGGTGGCGAGCCATCTGTGGTGGTGAACGCTGTGTTGGCTGGCAAAGGCAACTACGGCTTCAACGCTGCCAACGACACCTACGGCGACATGATCGAAATGGGTATCTTGGACCCAACCAAAGTGACACGCACTGCTTTGCAAAACGCAGCGTCTGTGGCCTCTTTGATGTTGACCACCGAGTGCATGGTGTCAGAAGCTCCAAAAGACGAAGCTGCTGGCGGTATGCCTGACATGGGTGGCATGGGCGGCATGGGTGGAATGGGCGGCATGGGCATGTAATTGCCAAGCTCCTTGCCTGAGAGCACAGGGCGGCGTTGCAGCCGCTTGCCGTGGCGATGCCACTGTCAGCGCGCCTACGCCTTGCCCTGCACTCTCATGCTGCGTCGGGATGCATTTTTTGCAGACTGACAAACCCAATAAAAAAGCCCCGCATTGCGGGGCTTTTTTTCGTCTGTACACAGGCTCTTAGTGCATCAATGCTTCTAGCTTGACCGCATCCACACAGAACGCACGAATGCCTTCAGCCAACTTCTCGGTGGCCATGGCATCTTCATTCATCGCATAGCGGAATGAAGCCTCGGTGTGATGCACCTCAGGCAAGTCCAGCTGCATGGCAGCCGATGCGCTGAGGGCTTGCATCAAAGGCTCGTTCGAGGCCCCCAACTGCGCCAACAACTCAGGCGCAATGGTCAGCAAATCGCAACCCGCCAAAGCGGTGATTTGCCCCACGTTTCTAAAGCTCGCGCCCATCACCTCGGTTGGGATGCCGTGACGCTTGTAGTGGTTGTAAATCGCACGGACCGATTTCACACCGGGATCGTTCTCATTGGCGTTGTCAGCCTCGACCCAAGCCGCGCCTGCCGACTTTTTGTACCAGTCGTAAATACGGCCCACGAAAGGAGAGATGAGTTGCACCTTGGCATCGCCACACGCCACGGCTTGAGCAAACGAGAACAGCAAGGTGAGGTTGGTGCGAATGCCTTCGCGCTCTAACTCGGCAGCAGCCTGAATGCCTTCCCATGTCGATGCGATTTTGATGAGCACGCGCTCGCGTTTCACACCCTGTGCTTCGTACAAAGCCATGATGCGTTTGGCACGCGCCACAGTGGATGCCGTATCAAAGCTCAAACGCGCATCCACTTCGGTAGACACTCGGCCGGGAATGGTGGCCAAAATTTCGCAACCAAAGCGCACCAGCAAGCGGTCGATTTGCGCATCCATCGGCTCGTTGCCGTGGGCCGCCACAGTGTCTTTAAGCAGGGGCAGGTATTCGGGCTTTTGCACCGCTTTCAAAATCAGCGATGGGTTGGTGGTGGCGTCTTGCGGCTGAAATTGGGCGAGTTGCTTGAAGTCGCCAGTGTCGGCCACGACGGTGGTGAATTGCTTGAGGGCGTCGAGTTGGTTCATGGCGTGATTATCCTGTGTCACCAAAAGTCTAGCGACTTCGCGCTACAGTCTGATTCATGCAATCTTTCATGCCCAAGAAAATTCTCATCCTCGGCGGCAGCGGCTTTGTAGGTCGCCATGTGTGCTCGCGCCTGAGCTTGCAGCATCACCAAGTGACGGTGCCCACGCGCCGCCTGCCAGCGCGCCACATCCAAATGATGCCCGGCGTGACCGTGGTGCAAGCCAATGTGCATGACGCCAAACAACTGCAAGCCTTGGTGCATGGCCACGATGTGGTGATCAACCTCATCGCCATCCTGCACGGCACAGAGGATGAATTCAACCAAGCGCACGTCACCCTGCCCGCCAACTTGGCGCGCGCCTGCCACGCCGAGAACGTCACTCGCTTAATTCATGTGAGTGCTTTGGGCGCTGACGTACACGGCCCATCGATGTACCAGCGCAGCAAAGCGCGTGGTGAGTTGGCCTTGCTCTCTGCCGCACAAAAAGCGCCTTTGGGTTTGACCCTGCTGCGCCCCAGTGTGATTTTTGGCAAAGACGATCAGTTCATCAACCTGTTTGCAAGTCTGCAAAAGGTGTTTCCTGTCATGCCACTGGCGGGTGCGCACACGCGCTTTCAGCCCGTCTGGGTGCACGACGTGGCGCAAGCCATCGTGCATTGCGTGAACACATCCAGCACCGAGGGCCAAGTGTTTGAGCTGTGTGGCCCCGACGTCTTGACGCTGGCCGAATTGGTGCAACTCGCAGGCCGTTGGGTGGGCAAGCCACGCCCCGTCATTTCTCTGCCACATGCCATCGGTTGGCTGCAAGCGCTGCTGATGGAATGGGCCCCAGGCAAACCGCTGATGAGCCGCGACAACTTGGCATCGATGAAGGTGCACAACATCGCCAGCGGCAAAGTGCAAGGCCTGCGTGCGCTGGGCATTGCTGAGCCCAAGTCCATCAAGCGTTTGTTCGTGGCAGGTCATTGATGAAAACCTACCTGGTTGGCGGCGCTGTACGCGATGCCCTGATGGGCTTTGCCGGATCTGACCGCGACTGGGTGGTGGTGGGCGGCACGCCCGAGGCCTTAGTGGCGCAAGGCTATCAACCGGTGGGCCGCGATTTTCCGGTGTTCTTGCACCCCAACACACATGAGGAATACGCCCTCGCCCGCACCGAGCGCAAAACCGCACGTGGCTATCACGGCTTTGCCATTCACGCATCGCCCGATGTGACGCTGGAAGAAGACCTCGCACGACGCGACCTGACCATCAACGCCATCGCCCAAGACGAACACGGCCACCGCACCGACCCCTACGGCGGCGAGCGCGACATCGCCAGTAAAGTGCTGCGCCACGTGACCGACGCCTTCCGCGAAGACCCCGTGCGCATCTTGCGCTTAGCCCGCTTTGCAGCACGCTTCCCCGACTTCACCGTCGCCCCCGAAACCATGACGCTCATGCGCGAGATGGTGACAGAGGGCGAGGTCGATGCTTTGGTCAGCGAACGCGTGTGGCAAGAGTTGTCGCGCGGCCTGATGTGCACCCGCCCCTCGCGCATGCTCCAAGTGCTACGCGAATGCGGCGCCTTACAGCGCCTGCTACCCGAGGTCGACCAACTCTACGGCGTGCCGCAACGCGCCGAATACCACCCCGAAATTGACACCGGCATTCACCTAGAAATGGTGCTCGATGCCTCGGCCCGCATGAACGCACCACTCGACGTGCGCTTTGCCTGCCTGTGCCACGACCTTGGCAAAGGCACCACGTCTGCCGACGTGCTGCCGCGCCACATCGGCCACGAGCGACGCAGCGAAAAACTCACGCGCGCTTTGTGCACCCGTTGGCGCGTGCCAGTGGAATGCAAAGAGCTGGCCGAACTGGTAGCGCGTGAGCACGGCAACATTCATCAGAGCTTGGGCTTTGGTGCAGAAGCCGTGTTGCGTTTGCTGGTGCGTTGCGATGCGATGCGCAGACCTGAGCGTTTTTTGTTGGCCCTGCAAGCGTGTGAATGTGATGCGCGTGGGCGCTTGGGCAAAGAGCACGAGGCTTACATGCAAGGGCCCCGCTTGGCATTGCTGTTGAAAGCAACGCAGTCGGTGGACAGTGCTTCTGTGAGTGCGCAGGCGCTGCAAGACGGACTGAAAGGGCCGGCTGTGGGGGCGCGATTGGATGCGGCGCGATTAACAGCGATTTCTGCTGCGCTACTTTAGGCGAGCGAAAAGCTACAAAACCTTAGAGATACCCGCACAAACGAGGCTGAGGATGATGGTGGATGCAAGAGGAATAAAAATCTCTCGCCCAAAAATCTTGAACCGAATATCCCCAGGCAAACGCCCAAAGCCGAGCTTCTGCAACCAAGGCGTGACTGCATTGATCAGCAGCAGCGCGATAAAAACAACGATGAGCCAGCGGGTCATAAAGCAGCTTACAGCGCGTAAGTGCGGTCACCTTGTGCAAAGCCCATGGGCTCCCACTCGGCGGTGCCGAAAGCAACGACTTTGAACAGTTCGCCCATTTCGTGCTCGGTGATGAGCTTTTGCGCCATGCTCTTTTCGTCCAGCGGCGCATCCACCAACGGGGGCAGAAAGCCGCAGTTGATGAGGAAGTGCGCTTGGGATGTGTAGCCCAACACATTCAAACCCGCGTCTTGCGCCGCCAGCGCCACGCCCGTGAAGTTCACGTGCGCGGTGATGTCTTTGCGGCCCACGTCTAACAACGGGTCAGTGTCTGATTTGTGCAATTGGTGGCACATCAGCGTGCCCATGCTGCGTTGAGCATGGAAGTATTCGTTCTCGGGAAAACCGTAGTCGATGAGGAATGCTGCACCGCCTTTGCCTGTAGCCGCTTCGCCCGCTTTGAAACGATCGGCCAACGTGGCCACAAAGGCTTCGGCTTGGCTATGAATTTCAGTCAGGTAGTCATGCTCACCAGCCACCTCGACGGGTGGACGCAAGTGGGTCACGCGGTCCTCCCATTGCAAGGGGGAAGTTGCTGCAGCAGCGTCTGCGTTCCAAACCACGCCACGCTCATGCCAGACACCGCTCTTGCGCACCAACAGCTGCACAGGCATGGCATCCAGCACCTCGTTACCCACCACCACACCGCTGAGTTGCTCGGGCAGGGCATCGACCCACTGCACTTTGTGCGCATGGGCTTTGAGGGTGTCTTGTTGGCGCGCACGCAAGCTACCTGATAAATCGACAATGGTGTAGCGCTTGACGCTGCTGCCCAAACTGTCCAACAGTTGCAGCGCCAAAGCGCCCGACCCTGCGCCAAACTCCCACACCTCATCGGTGTCTGTGACGTGCAAGGCTTCAGCCACTTGGTGGGCCAGCGTGCGGCCAAAGTGCTTCGACATTTCAGGGGCGGTGGCAAAGTCGCTGCCGCTTTCGGGGGAAAGGCCAAACTTGCGCAGGCTGTTGGCGTAATAGCCCATGCCTGGGGCGTACAGGGCCAGTGCCATGAAATGGTCAAAGCCCAACCAGCCGCCTGCATTGGCAATACTGCGCTGAATCAGGGTGTACAAAGCCTGTTGGCCCGGGTCGTTGGATAATTGCGGGGTATTCATTGGGTGCAGATCGTAACTCGACCCACCTCCCCTTCCTCACCTCAGGTACCTTCACACCATGCGCTCTTGGGCACTCATCACTGGCGGCAGCGTTCGCTTAGGCCGCGAAATCGGCCTCGCCTTTGCGCGCGCGGGGTGGAACGTGGCCTGCCATTACAACCGCTCAGACGCCGAGGCCCATGCCCTGTGCGCCGAGCTCCGCACCTTGGGCGTGGACGCCTTGGCCGTGCAAGGCGACTTGAAAGACGAAGCCAGTTGCCAAAGCATTTTTGACACGACCGTGGCCATCACCGGCACCGCACTGCAATGCGTGGTGAACAACGCCTCGTTGTTTGTGCCAGATGTGGGCGCCGACTTTGACGAGGCGCAGGCCTTGGCACAAATCAAGGTCAACCTGATGGCGCCCATGCGTTTTGGCAAATGGATGGCGGCGTTGCACGCCGACGCTACGGATGGGCCTCGTGCCAAACCCAGCGTCATCCACGTGTTGGACCAAAAGGTGTTCAACCTCAATCCGGATTACTTTTCGTACACGCTGTCCAAGCTTGCACTGGAGCGCGCGGTCAGCCTGCAAGCCCAATCGCTCGCGCCTACCTTGCGCGTGAACGCTGTGGCCCCTGGCCTGATGTACCCCAGCGGCCCACAAAGCCAAGCCAACTTTGAGCACGCGGCGCATGTCAACTTACTGCGCCAACACATCAACCCTGCCGATGTGGCCAACAGCGTGGTGTTCTTGGCAAGCAACGCCAGCATCACCGGCACCACGGTACGCGTGGACAACGGCCAACACTTGGTACCACTCGCACGCGATGTGATGTTTGTGGTCGAGGAGCTTTTCAAATCATGAACGACCAACTTTTATTGAACTGCCGCCGCTTGTTTTTGCGCGGCCTCACCGTGCAAGCCAACATTGGCATTCATGACCACGAGTTGCAAGGCGCGCAACGCATCGTCATTGATGTGGACTTGTATGTGTCGTTTGCGGGCACCAGCCCCAAAGACGACCGCATCGACGAAGTAGTAGACTACGACTTTGTGCGCGCCGTGGTGCACGCACGCATCGCGCAAGGCCATATCAACTTGCAAGAAACTTTGTGCGACGACATCCTCACGCACCTGCTGGAGCACACCGGCGTGATGGCCGCGCGCGTGTCCACACGCAAGCCTGATGTGTACCCTGACTGCGAAGCGGTAGGTGTGGAAGTGTTCCGTGCCAAACCCGGAGTGCTGTGACATGGCGAGCAAAGGCACACAAATTTTGAACCTCACCGGCCTGCGCTTTGATGCCAACCTCGGCATCTTGGAGCACGAGAAGGTGGACCCGCAGCCCATTCAAGTGGATGCCGAGTTGAACCTCGGCACGCAACCCCTGCTGCCGCACGACGATGACATTTGCCACGTGTTGGACTACCGCAAGGTACGCCAAATCATCATCACCGAATGCACAGCCGAGCATGTGAACCTGCTCGAAACCCTCATTGGCAAACTCGCCCACCGCCTCATGCAACTGCCGGGTGTGTTGGGCGTGCGCGTGAAGATCGCCAAGCTCGAAATTTTTGAAGACTGCGAAGTGGCCATTCGCATGGAAACAGGACAGTGGAATTAATCAAATGACGACCGCAGAAAAAGACCTTAACAAAGACCCTAAGCAAATCAAAATCGAGCACGAGAACCACAAGCTCGAAAAACGCCTGTGCCGCCAAGTCGGCCAAGCCATCGTGGACTACAACATGATCGAAGAAGGCGACAAGATCATGGTGTGCATGTCAGGCGGCAAAGACAGCTACGCCATGCTCGACATCTTGTTGATGATGCAGCAGCGTGCACCGATTAGCTTTGAGTTGATTGCGGTCAACCTCGACCAAAAGCAACCGGGCTTCCCTGCCGATGTGCTGCCGAAATACTTGGCACAAGTGGGCGTGAAGTTCCGCATCGAAACGCAAGACACCTATTCCATCGTCAAAGAAAAAATTGCCGAAGGCAAAACCATGTGCAGCCTGTGCTCGCGCTTGCGCCGCGGCATTTTGTACCGCGTGGCGGGCGAATTGGGCTGCAACAAAATTGCGCTGGGCCACCACCGCGATGACATCTTGCAAACCTTCTTCTTGAACATGTTCTACGGCGGCAAGCTCAAGGCCATGCCTCCGAAGCTGGTGAGCGATGGCGGCGATCACATGGTGATTCGCCCCCTCGCCTACGTGGCCGAGAAAGACCTAGAGCGCTGGGCCAAAGTGCGCCAGTTCCCCATCATCCCGTGCACACTGTGCGGCAGCCAAGACGGACTGCAACGTCAAGTGGTGGGTGAGATGTTGCGCGAGTGGGAGAAGAAGCACCCAGGTCGTATCGAGAACATGTTTGCGGCGCTGCAAAACGTGGTGCCGTCGCATTTGATGGATCACACGAAGTTTGATTTCAAATCTTTGGTGACGACTGGTGTGGCATCAGAAGATGGGGACAAGGCGTTTGACCATGAGGAGTTCCCTATGGCTTCGTTGCCAGGGATGCAAGTGGTGTCGCTTTAAGCCCCCAGCACGACGCAAACAAAACAAAAAAGCCACCTAACAAGGTGGCTTTTTCAATGGAGCACAAAAGGGTCAGAGCTTAAAAGCCACCACCTTCTGGTGCTGCTCACCCAAACCTTCAATACCCAAAGTCATCACATCCCCACGCTTCAAATACACAGGCGCAGGCTTGCCATCTTTCTTCACGCCCATGCCCACACCTGGAGGCGTGCCGGTGCAAATCACATCACCGGGTTTGAGCGTCACGAATTGACTGAGGTAACTCACGATTTTGGCGACGCCAAAGATCATGGTTTTGGTGTTGCCGGTTTGCATGCGCACGCCGTTCACGTCTAGCCACATGCTGAGCTTTTGTGGTTTGGCCACTTCGTCGCGTGTGACCAGCCAAGGGCCGATGGGGCCGAAGGTGTCGCAACCCTTGCCCTTGTCCCATGTGCCGCCGCGTTCCAATTGGTATTCGCGCTCGCTCACGTCGTTGATCAAGCAGTAGCCCGCCACATGGTCCAACGCAGCCTTCTGAGACACATGGCGCGCCTCGGTACCAATGACGATGCCCAGCTCCACTTCCCAGTCAGATTTGACCGAGCCTTTGGGCAACATCACATCGTCGTTGGGGCCTTGGATGCAGCTGATGGCTTTGGTGAACACGATGGGCTCTTTGGGGATGGGCATGCCAGCCTCGGCAGCGTGGTCAGCGTAGTTCAGGCCAATCGCCAAAAACTTGCCCACGTTCGCCACGGGGCAGCCCATGCGGGGCTTGCCTTTGACCAAGGGCAGTTTGTCTGTGTTGAGCTTGGCCAACTTCGCCAAGGCTTTGTCGCTCAACTGATCGGGCGTCACGTCTGTGATGACTTTGCTCAAGTCACGCAGCTTGCCTGCGGCATCGATGAGGCCTGGTTTTTCTTTGCCGGGGTTGCCGTAACGCACGAGTTTCATAGGTCGCCTTTAAAAATAAATTGGGAATGAACGGCTAGATTTTGTCGGCGCGCGTCGGACGCACCAAGCACGTCAGCGACACATCAGTGCCAACGATGCATCCAAGTGATCCAACGGCGAGCGCTTAAAGCCCGAACGCGCAAAGCGTTGCAGTTGCCCCAAAGCAAACGTCACCAGCGCAGCCGCACGCACTTGCGCATCTGCGGTGGGTGTGGATGATTTGTTAGCCTCGGCCGCCACACGCAACACTTGGCGCAAGGCAGATTCGATGCGTTCAAACAGTTGGTTCATGCGCTGGTGCAAGCGCTCGTTTTCAAACACCAAAGCATCGCCCACCATGACGCGGGCCATGCCTGGGTTTTTCTCGCCAAACTGCAACAACACGGTCACCATGCGCGCGGCTTTTTGAACGCCGTCACCTTCGCGCTCGGCAATTTGGTTGATCAGGCTGAACAGGCTGTGTTCGATGAAATCAATCAAACCTTCAAACATTTGCGCCTTGCTGGCGAAGTGACGGTACAGCGCCGCCTCGCTCACCTCGAGCTTGGCAGCCAAGAGCGCGGTGGTGATGCGCTCGGTGCCTGGCTGCTCCAACATGCCTGCCAGCGTTTGCAAAATTTGCTCGCGCCGTTGGCCCGGCTTCATGCGTTGACGAACCTTGGGTTCCTCACGGGTGGATGCGGCTTCGTCGGGCAAGGCGTTGTCAGACATGGCGTAGGCGTGAAGTTAGTGCGAGCGGATCATGGTGCCAAAGGCTTGCTCGGTCAACACCTCCAGCAGCATGGCGTGTGGCACACGGCCATCGATGATGTGCACGGCTTTGACGCCGCTGTTGGCGGCATCTAATGCACCCGCGATTTTGGGAATCATGCCGCCGCTGATGGTGCCGTCGGCAATCAGCTCGTCAATGCGACGGGGTGTCAGCTCGGTCATCAACTCGCCTTGTTTGTCGAGCACGCCACGGATGTTGGTGAGCATCAAGAGTTTTTCGGCACTCAGCACGGTGGCCAACTTGGCAGCCACCACGTCGGCGTTGATGTTGTAGCTCTCGTTGTTTTCGCCAAACCCGATGGGGCTCACCACGGGGATGAACGCATCGTCTTGCAAGGCTTTCACCACGCTGGGGTCGATGCTGACGATGTCGCCCACTTGGCCCACGTCGTAGGTTTTGCTGGGGTCTTTGCTGTCGTGCACGGTCAGCTTCTTGGCACGAATCATCGCGCCATCGCGACCGGTCAAGCCCACGGCTTTGCCGCCAGCTTGGTTGATCAAGCCCACGATGTCTTGCTGCACTTCGCCGCCCAACACCCACTCCACCACTTCCATGGTTTCGGCGTCGGTCACTCGCATGCCTTCGATGAACTCGCCCTTTTTGCCCAAGCGTTGCAACAAGCCTTCAATTTGCGGGCCGCCACCGTGGACCACCACGGGGTTCATTCCCACCAGCTTGAGCAACACCACATCTTCGGCAAATGCCTTTTGCAGCGCAGGGTCGGTCATGGCGTTGCCGCCGTATTTGATGACCAAGGTTTTGCCGTGGAATTTACGGATGTAAGGCAAGGCCTGGGCCAAGATGTCGGCGGGAGAAAGATCGCTCATGGTGTGTAACTCCGTGATGTATTGGGTCAGCGTTGTTTATTCAGCGTGGTCAACTGCAGGGGCTTGTGCGGCCTGTGGGCCTAACACCAACTCGCGCACCATTTCGCGCAACAGTTTTTTCTCTTGGAAGCTCAGCGCGCGTTCCAACACGCGGCGTACGCCCAACAGCAACTGGCGGTCCACCTCTTGTGGAATGCCGCGTGTGTTTTGCAACTCTTCACGCAGCTCTTCACGCAGGTCTTCGGGTTCGTCAGCCCACCAGGTGTTGATGACGGTGTTGAGTTGTTCGCGCAATTGCTCAGGGTCAATTTGTGGCACGGCGTGCATGGAGCTGGCGTGGCGTGAACCACCGTCGCGCACCGCTTGTGCGCCCAACACCACACGCTGGTCGGCTTGCGAGAGCAAGCGTGCCCAACCTGGGTCTTCGCGGTTGAGTTGGGTCATGTTGCGTGAGGCTTCGTCGGCCAACAAGTGCACCGACACGCCGTGCAACTGGGCTTCGTCAATCAGGCTGATCAAGCGCTCGTCATCGCTGCCCACCAACAGGTGGTCGCACGCGCCGCGTTCGGCCAAGCGCTTCAGGTCTGCACCCAAGGTGCGCAACATCGACAAGCCACCGTCTTGGCTGTGCGGCAACACGGCACGGCTCACTTGGCCACCAATCGCTTGGTCATCCGGCGTGTCGCTGTACCAATAAATGCGGCGCAGGTTCAGCTCAAGGCCGTTGTGGGCCAAGGCGTTGCTCAACAGCGGGTGGAGTTGCGGGCGCACATGGTCTTGTGCGGTGTCGGTCTGGCCTTGTAGCCACGCCAAGAAACGGGCGTCAATGAGGGCAATGCAAGATTCAGCGCCTGCGTGCGCTGCAGCGTGAGAGGGATGTGTGCGTTTCATGAAAGTACTAAAAAGGTAAAAAGATAGAAATTACCCACCAGAGCACTAACTGTGCGCACTGGCAAGCTGGAATTATTTTAGGCCCGAGACCGCATGTCTGCAGGGGATAATGCCCCAACTTCACATTTTTTTCGTGACATGACATCACCCATTTTGATCACTGGCGGCACGGGCTTCATCGGCTCGCACACCGTCGTCGCGCTGGCCGAAGCAGGCCAACCGGTGGTCATTTTGGACAACTTGTGCAATTCCAGCCCCAAAGTGCTGGAACGCCTAGCCAAACTGGGCGCCAGCCCGCTTGAGTTTGTGCAAGCTGACGTTCGCGACTCGGCCGCCTTAGACGCCTTATTTGCGCGCTACACCTTTGCAGGCGTCATCCACTTTGCAGGCCTCAAGGCGGTGGGTGAATCGGTGGCCCAGCCCTTACGCTACTTAGACAACAACGTCAGTGGCACCCTCAGCCTGCTGCAGGCCATGGACCGCGCCAACGTGCGACGCATTGTGTTTAGCTCATCGGCCACGGTGTATGGCGACCCTGTGAGCGTGCCCATCCCCGAGACCGCCGCGCTCACCGCCACCAACCCCTACGGCCGAACCAAGCTCATGTGCGAAGACGCGCTGCGCGAGTTGCATGCGGCTGACCCACGCTGGTCCATCGCCATCCTGCGCTACTTCAACCCTGTGGGCGCGCACGAAAGCGGCTTGCTGGGCGAAGCGCCCAATGGCATCCCCAACAACCTCATGCCCTACATCACGCAAGTGGCCTTGGGCCAACGCGAACACTTGCAAATTTTTGGCAACGACTACGACACGCCCGACGGCACAGGCGTGCGCGACTACCTGCATGTGAGCGATTTGGCCGCGGGGCATTTGGCCGCGCTGCGTGCCTTGAACGAGCCCAAACTCTTGACCATCAACCTCGGCACAGGCCGCGGCGTGAGCGTGCAAGACATGGTGAACACTTTTGCGCGCGTCAACGGCGTGCCCATCCCCCACAAAGTCGTGCCACGCCGCCCCGGCGATGTGGCCCAGTGCTTGGCCGATCCACGACAGGCCAAAGCCTTGTTGAATTGGGAAACCCAATTCGACCTAGATCGCATGTGCGCCGACGCATGGCACTGGCAGTCCATGAACCCACAAGGTTTTGACACACCCCTATGAAAAACCAAGACGACGGCACGCTGTCCCTGTTTGACGACTTCCCGCCCGCCCACGAATCTGCCAAGTTACCGCCTGCGGCAGCACCTAAAAAGCCTCGCGCCAAACGTAAGGTGGCAGAACCGAAGGTAGAGCTTGCAGCCCCCACTACAGAAGATGTAGCGCCTAGCCCTGCAGCGCAAGCAGTTGTCATGGAAAAAACGTCTCAGCCTGTTTCTAGCGCGGCTGACGATGTACCTGTGAACAACGAAGCAGCACCAGCGACGGCGCCCGCAGTCGACCAAAGCGTGCACGTCGAAACCACACTGCACTTAGCAGGCCTCGTCGAACCTCAGCGTCGTCGCAACAGCCCATGGGCAAGCCTAGATCTGGCAGCCCTGCAAACCACGGCGCAAGTCCCCCACGTGATGATCGTCATCACGCGTGGTGAAGCAGGTGGCGCGCAGTCGCATGTGCGGGACTTGTGCCAAGCCTTGCAAACGCGCGTGCAATTCACCGTGGTCATTGGCGGACCTGTGTCAGAGTCTGTGTTGGGCCGCGAGCTCACCGCACTCGGCATTACCGTCTGCCCCATGCCCGACATGGTGGAGTCGCTCAACCCGCTCAAGCTGTGGCCTGCGGTGCAGCAACTGACCGAACTCATTCACACCCACAAGCCCGACCTCGTGCATGGCCACAGCGCCATTGGCGGTTTGGTGGCACGGGTAGCGGCCAAGCGCGCACATGTGCCAGCGCATCCTGCAGGGGTACCTGCGGTGTACACCGTGCATGGCTTTGGTTTCAAGCCCGAAGTGCCACTGGTTCGCCGCACCGCCTCGGCCTTGGCCGAACGCATGATGGCGCACTGGACTGCGCAGATGATTTGCGTGTCCAAATACGAACGTGAACTGGCGTACGACTTGGCCATTGCGCCTGAACGCGTGCACATCATTGCCAACGGCATTGCACGTTTGCCTGCAGCAGAAGCCAACACCAACGACGTCACCGAGACACACGCAGTCCCCGCCCCCAACACCTCGGCCTTGCCTCGCCTCATCATGGTGGCGCGCATGAAAAGCCCAAAGCGCCACGACCTGTTGCTGCAAGCCTTGGCCAAAGTGCGCAACATGCTGGGCTACGAGCTGCCTGTCACGTTCGCAGGCGATGGCCCACTGAGCGAAGCGCTGCACGCACAAGCCCAAGCGCTTAACCTCAAAAACATCACATGGGCAGGCGACGTCAGCCAGGTGAGCGAACTGCTGTCACAACACGAGGTGTTTGTGCTTCTGTCCGACCACGAGGGCATGCCCATCACCGTACTCGAAGCCATGCGCGCGGGCCTGTGCGTGCTGGCCAGCAGCCTGCCCGGCATTCGCGAACAAATCAACGCTTACCAAGACGGGATCTTGGTGGCGAACACGCCTGAGGCTGTGGCAGAAAAGCTGGTGCAACTCGTGCGTGACCCGCACATGCGCAGGCGCCTAGGCCGCGCCGCGCAACAAAAGTTTAACGACTGCTTCGCGGTTGAAACCATGGCCGAACGCGTGCTGCAGGTGTACCACCAATGCACACAAGAAACGACGGATGCAAACGCCACGCAAACCGAAGCCACCAGCACGCACAGCGCAGGCCTGGTGTCTGCCTCGGTACGCCGCCGCGATGCCTTGCAGCGTTGGGCCTTGTGGGGCGCATGGATGTTGGTGCCCAGCTTCATGGCGGCACAGCTGCTGGAAGACGCAGGCCTCATGACCTACCAGTTTGGCGAAACGCTCTGGTGGTGCGTGCTGCCCTACGCAGTGGCCACGCACTTGCTGATGCGCGCCTCGCACTTACCCGTCGCGGAGCGCAGCGGTGTGTTGTGGGTGTCCACCACTGCGCCGTTTGTGTTCACCCCGTTGGGCTTTGCGCTGTTACAACAACCCTACTCACGCGCTGCCGTGGTGTGGGCTTATGCCGCCACCACGTTGTGGCTGTGGTGGGGCTATCACCGACACGTCAAGCACCGCGCTTTGCGTTTGGTGCACATCGACGTGAACGTACCGGCACAACTGACCGCGTGCCTAAGCCCCAACACGCGAGACCCGCAAGCCGTGCAGCTCATCGCATGGAACCCCAACAGCGACACGCCCCTGCCCGCCTGCGACGGTGTGGTGCTTGACCGCCATGTGCGCAGCACCGATGAGCGCACCCGTTTGTTGGGTGAGCTCAAGATGCAACACCTGCGCCTGTACAGCGTGGAAGCCGTGGCCGAACTCACCAGCGGTCGCAAGATGCTGCCCACTGCCGCTGACTCGCTTTGGGAAATCGACAACGACCCCAGCTATGACCGTGCGAAACGTTTGTTGGATGTCGCCACCACCATCGCACTCTCGCCCTTGTGGCTCCCACTCGCGGCAGGCGTGGCGTTGGCTGTGCGTTTTGATTCCAAAGGCCCCGCGCTGTATTCGCAGCCCCGCGTGGGCCGCGATGGCCAAGTGTTCACGCTGTGGAAATTCCGCAGCATGGTGCACGGCCTGCAAGCCCCTGGCGTGCACTTTGCGCAAGCCGAAGACCCGCGCATCACACGCGTGGGCCGCGTGCTGCGCCGCACACGTTTAGACGAACTGCCTCAGCTCTTCAACGTGCTCATGGGACACATGAGCCTGATTGGCCCGCGCCCCGAGCAAACCGCATTTGTGCGCGACTTTGCGGCCACCATCCCCAGCTACCCCTACCGCCACCTCGTGCGCCCTGGCCTCACCGGCTGGGCCCAAGTGCAACAGGGCTATGCTGACAGTGCCGACACCACGCGCATCAAGCTCAGCTACGACTTGTATTACGTGGCGCACTACTCGCTTGCGCTTGATTTGTTGATTGCAGCCAAAACGGTCAAGACCGTGTGTACGGGTTTTGGTGCGCGCTAAAACATGACCACCCGCCGTATCCTGCTGCTAGAAGAGCCCACCTGGGGCGGCGTGCACACCATGTCGCGCACCCTGGCCGATGCCTTGGGTGCACAAGACTGGCAAGTCACCGCATTGCCGTGGCAGCAAACCCAATGGCCCGCCTTGGTGAGCGCCGCCAAGCAACACGATGTGATCGTGGCCACACACAACTTTGGCCCCACCTATTGCGGCGCGGCCCTCAAAGCCATCACAGGCAAACCGCTGGTCAGCTGGGTGCATGGCCCGTTGATGGATGTGTTGCACCAAGCCAGCACATCGGCTTTAAAGAAACTGTGGCTCAAGCTGCTCTACAAACAAGTCAACCAGTTTGTGTGCGTGTCGCGCACCACACAAGACTCCTTGCTCGACTTCATTCATTTGGGCAAACAACAACGCTGCACGGTGGTGCCCAACGGCATCGCCCCTCTGCCTGACGGCCAAGCCATTCACGTGCACGCAGGCCACGGGGGCGGTGGCATACCGCCTTTGCTGCTGGGTTATGTGGGCCGCTTGTCTGCTGAAAAACGTCCACACCTGCTGCTAGATACCTTGCGCTACTTGCCCGACGAAGCGCAATTGGGCATCGTGGGCGAAGGCCCCATGCACCGAAAAATGATTCACGACGGCATGGACCTGATGTATCAAGGCCGCGTGCATTTTTTGGGCAAACACCCTAGCGGCGCCAGCCTATACAAACCATGGCAGATGACGCTGCTCACCTCACGCTACGAAGGTTGCCCCATGACGGCACTCGAGTCGCTCGCCTGTGGCGTACCCTGTGTGTCGCTGCCCATCCCCGCCATGCGTGAGCTGTACGACTTGGACGCCCCTTATCTGTTGGCCCGTGGCGATGCGCCCGTGTCTTTGGCCGAAGCCGTGATGACCGTGCTGAGCCTGCCCGAACAACAAGTGCGCGACGACATCGCCCGCATCGTGGCACGTCACCACATCGACCACTTTGTGGGCAACTGGCAAGAGGTTCTGCGCACATGCTGAACACCTCTGCGCCATTGAGTTCCAGCGCGCCACAGCCCATCGTCTGCGTGCACTTTGTGCGTGGCGGCCCAGCCTACCTGCCCGAAGTGGAGGCGTATGTGCACTTCATCACCGCGCACGGCCATCAAGCCCTTGTGCATGACACCGGTGCCACCGTGCCTCTCAACGCACAAGTGGTGTGGTGGATGTGCGGGCGCGTGCCCAGTGCACAAGCGCGTCGTTTGAAAAATGCATTTCACATCCACGAATACGCCTCGGCCTCGGCTCCACCCCACGCGTGGCTGAAAGATTTTGTCAAACACTGGACACAGCCCAAGCCTGACTACCGTTTGTTTCAAAACGGCTGGGTGCGCGAGCGCATGGGTTTTGACGATGGCGTGCCGCACGCCTTGCGCGACATGGGCGTGGCACAAGCGTTCTTGGATGCAGCCGCACCTGCGCTGCCTGAAGCTTCGTACGAAGACGATGCCCCCGCACGCATCCCGCCCAACGAATTTGACTTGGTCTACTTGGGCGAGATGAACCGCTTGCTGCCTTTTGTGCCGCTGTTGCAATCCATCCACGACGCAGACCGTAGCTTGCTGCTGGTGGGCGATGTGCCCGATGCCCTGCGCGCGCAATTGCCCGCCAGTGTGACCTGCACGGGCCGCGTGCCGCACGCCGATGTGCCGCACCAACTGCGTCGTGCACGCTTGGGCTTGAACCTGGTCAGCAACATCGAACCCTACAACCAACAGACCTCCACCAAGCTGCTGGAGTACTGCGCCGTGGGCCTGCCCGTGGTGAGCAACGACTACGCCTGGGTGCGCTACTTTGCTGCGCACTACCAAGGCAATTTTCATGTGCTGCGTGACGACCCTGCCAGCTGGCAGCACAGCTTTGGTGAAGCGCTAGACGCCTATCCCTATGTGGTGCCCGATGTGCGAGGGCTTGCTTGGCCCAAGCTGCTGGATAAGTTGAGCATTTGGAAGCACCTGCACATCGTGCCCGAAGCGCCTGCGCGCACTTGGCCACAAGGCGGTGTGCGTTGAACACCCACCGTGTGGTGGCCTTGTCCAGCGCGGTGGCGTTTGCCACGCAAGTGGCATTTGCGCTGCTCATGCTGCGCTGGTTCACACCGCAAGAAGTGGGTGAGTTTTCGGTCATCAGCCAAATTGGTTTTTTCTGGATGACCTTGGCTTTGGCCCAAGCGCCACTGGGCTTGCTGGCCAACCAACATTTACCCGCACACGTTGCAGCCCAACACGCCTGGCGCGCGAGTGCTTTGCGCGGATTAGGTTTGCTGCCCATCGCGGCACTCGCTGTGTGGTTTAGCCAACTCGCCCTCTGGCCCGCTTTGCTCTGGGCGCTGTTGCTGGCGTTTTGTCAAATGGGCTGGATGTTGGCGCAAAGCCTCACCTTGCGCGTAGGCTCTGCTTGGCAGCAAGCAGCGGCGCGCATACTGCCACCTGTCACAGCAGCGATCACTGCACTGACCGCTGCGCTCTTGGGTGCGTCAGTCGGCTGGAACGGCCCAAGCTTGGTGCTGTCTGCGTTGCTGGGTTATGCCGTGGGTGCGGCTTGGTTGGTGCCTGCGTTGCGCACACGCGATGCACCTGCTAAGAGCCACTCATCAACGGTGGCGGCAACCACTCAACAATCCGACCCACGCAGCGCTACCCTGCGCATGGCTCACACCTTGGTCGATGCGTTGTTAGCCACCGCCATCATCGTGGTGTGGCAACGCTTGTATGGCGCAGAAGAAACCGGCTGGATGAGCGCCCTGCTGCGCGTGCTGGGCTTTTTGCCCGCCGTGGTGCACATGGCGTGGGCGCAAGTGGCCTTGGCACAAGGCCATCACCTCAACAAGCCGCAAGCCGCTTGGGCCAACCCTTGGTGGTTGGGGCTAGGAGCATTCGCCTGCGTCATCGTGTTGGGTTTGTCATGCGCTTTAGCGCTGTACCAAGAGTGGCTAAACCCACGTTGGAGCGGCGTGTGGACCTACATTGCACCGCTGGTGCTGTGGCAAGGCAGTGCTTGCTTGTCAGCCGCGTTTAGCCACCGACCTTTTCAAACGCAATCTACCCGCGCGTATTCGTGGGCTTGCATGGCGTTGGGGCTGTTGCAGGCCTTGGTGCTATTGGCGCCGATAGGCATGGCGTTGCCTGTTACCGCTGAGCAACACATGGCTGCGTTTGCGTGGGTCAGCAGCTTGGGGCTGCTGGGGTTGACGGCATGGATGGCGCGGTTGCGTTAGACCGCCTTAGGTGCAATTAACTTCGCATGAACCGCGAGGCGCTCCCTTGAAGCTAGGAAGAGTTCGTTTCGTAATTTATACGTTGTAGCGCCGATTTTGAATCGCCAAGAGCTCGCCAATTGCAGAGGACAACCTGCGCTCCAATGCCGTCTGATACCTCATTAAACGATCAGACTCATCCGCAGGAATCGTCACAGACTTAAGCATCAACAGTCTTGTTGCTTGATATTTTTCAACCAACTCTGTAGCAGCCTCAAAGGCTTTCCACAAAGACTGAAACCGCATCAAATCATCTCTTACCGACAAATGAAAACCCAACGGGCTATCTTTAGGTCGTGTAGAAGTCGCAGGGATGTCCTGCGCTTGCGTATCAATTGAAACTCGCATCAGCATGGCCTCATAAGGCGGAAGCGGTTCCGTGACGTCCTTTTCTGCCAGATACTCAATCGGCACAATGTTTTTAGCGGCCCAACTCAAACACCGATCAGCTGAGAACTCAGCATTTCCATGAGTCTTCCAAAGCATTTTCAAAAAACGAATCAGACATGGAAACTCGCGGATCAATGCGTTTTCTGTTTTTATTTCAACAGTGCTTTGCGCCAATTCGTCGTGGATGGCCTTCAAGGTTTTGGCAGTTAATCCAAGCGGGAAAATATCTTTTCGCCCCTCGATTAATTGAGCGGCAATACCCTTGGACCATCCAGAAAATCCATGCATACGTTCCAAGATACGCATTGAATTTTCTGCCACGTCGTTAGTCGCCAATTCGAGCGATGCCTGCTCAACCTCATACAGACGCGTCAATTTAGACCGACAAAGCGCAATTCGTTCTATTTGCAGCATCTCAAGTGGTGACTGCGGCTTGTAATAGCCGACCAACTCATCGACATAGTTTTTGACACTTGCGATCTCGAGAGCACCATGAGGCGTAGATGCCGTCAATCCATGCGTCGCTGAATTTTTTGATGCCTTAGCCTTGCCCGCTAAGCTTTTAGGACCACCTCGTTTTTCAGTAGCCATGAACGCCCCTATTAATCAGGCTTGATGCGACGAAGCAATTCTGCGTTTGCATCTTTAGCCGCCAACAATGGCTCTGCATCAAGTAAATGCAAGGGCCACTCAATACCAATGTCAGGGTCATTCCACAACAAGCTGCACTCAAACTCGGGGTGGTAATAGTCGGTGGTTTTGTACAAAAACTCAGCGCTCTCACTGGTCACCAAAAAACCGTGTGCTAAGCCCTCGGGGATCCACAACTGTTTTTTGTTTTCGGCAGATAGCTCTAGGCCAAACCATTGCCCAAAGGTGGGAGCGCCTTGTCGAATATCCACAGCCACATCAAACACCGCACCTTGCGTGACGCGCACCAACTTACCTTGTGCGTGCTGAGTTTGGTAATGCAAGCCTCGCAGCACGCCCTTGGCAGACTTGCTGTGGTTGTCTTGCACAAACGTGCGCTGTATGCCTGTGGCTTGTTCAAAGTCACGTGCGTTGAAACTTTCAAAAAAGAAACCACGTGCATCGCCAAACACCTTGGGTTCTAACACCAACACGCCGTCAATGGGCGTAGTCGTCACTTGGTAAGGCATTGGTTTATTTCAACAAGTTCAACAGATATTGGCCGTAGCCATTTTTGGCCAACGGTGCCGCCAGTTTTTGCAGCGCAGAAGTGTCAATCCATTTCTGGCTGTAAGCAATTTCTTCAGGGCACGCCACCATCAATCCTTGGCGTTTTTGCAAGGTTGCAATAAAGCCTGCAGCCTCATGCAAGCTGTCGTGCGTGCCGGTGTCTAACCACGCATAACCACGCCCCATGATTTCTACGTTCAACTGCCCCAGCTCTAAATAGCGCTTGTTGACATCGGTAATCTCGAGCTCGCCACGGGCAGACGGCTTCACCGCTGCGGCAATGTCGCACACCTGTTCGTCATAGAAATACAAACCGGTCACTGCGTAGTTGCTCTTAGGCTTGGTGGGTTTTTCTTCAATGCTCAGAGCTCGGAACTGCGCATCAAACTCCACCACGCCATAGCGCTCGGGGTCGTGCACATGATAGGCAAACACACTGGCACCGCTGGTACGTGCATCGGCGTTGTGCAGCTGCTTGACCAAGTCATGGCCGTAGAAAATGTTGTCACCCAGCACCAAAGCGCTGGGGTGATCAGCCACAAAGTTTTTGCCAATGATGAAGGCCTGAGCCAATCCATCGGGGCTAGGCTGCACGGCGTATTCAATGTGCACGCCCCACTGACTGCCATCGCCCAGCAGCTCGGTAAAACGTGGCGTATCTTGTGGCGTAGAAATGATCAACACCTCACGGATACCACTCAGCATCAGCGTGGTGAGTGGATAGTAAATCATGGGCTTGTCGTACACCGGCATCAGTTGCTTGCTCACCGCCTGCGTCACTGGGTACAGACGCGTGCCAGAACCGCCTGCGAGGATGATGCCTTTGCGTTGTTTGGTCATATCTATTCTTCTCATTTAAAGTATTTCGGCCAACATTCGGTCTACGCCTTGCTGCCAGGGCGGCAGCACGAGGTCAAAGGCTTGCTGCAGTTTGGTTGTGCACAGGCGCGAATTGAGTGGTCGCATTGCTGGTGTGGGGAAAACGCTGGTTGGCACGGGGGCGACTTCAGTTGCTTTCCAAGCAAGCTCGGGCTTCATGGCTTTGGCCTGCGCGATCACGTGACTGGCATAGCCATGCCAAGTGGTTTCACCCGAAGCAACGAGGTGATACATGCCGCTGAAAGAAACGTTTTGCGTGTTCAGCACGCGACGCATGGCGTGTGCTGTGACATCTGCGATCAAGTCAGCGCCAGTAGGGGCGCCGTGTTGGTCGTTGATGACCGTCAGCTTGTCGCGCTCTTGCGCCAAGCGCAACATGGTTTTGGCAAAGTTACCACCGCGGGCGGCATACACCCAACTGGTGCGAAATATCAAATACTTGCAGCCGCTAGCAACAATGGCTTTTTCACCATCTAACTTGGTTTGACCATATACGTTCAGCGGGGCAGCACCTTCGCCTTCTTGCCTTGCATGACTGCCACCACCGTCAAACACATAGTCAGTGGAGTAATGCACCAGCCATGCTCCGACCTGTGCGGCCGCTTTGGCCAAGATCGCAGGTGCATCGGTATTTAAAACCTTTGCTAATTCAGGCTCCGCCTCAGCCTTGTCTACCGCTGTATGAGCAGCGGCATTGACGATGAAGTCGGGTTTGTAGGCCAGCACGGTTTGCGCCAGTTGTTCGGTCTTGGATAAATCACCGCAATAGTCGGTGCTGTGACGGTCTAATGCCAGCACCTCGCCCAAAGGGGCCAAACTGCGTTGCAGTTCCCAACCTACTTGGCCGTTTTTGCCTAAGAGGAGGATTTTCATAATCCGCCTTTAATCGCCGTATTGCTTACCCACCCATTGGCGGTAAGCACCACTGGTCACACCCTCGACCCATGCTTGGTTGGCTAAGTACCACTGCACAGTTTTGCGGATGCCTGTTTCAAATGTTTCTTGTGGCTTCCAGCCTAAATCACGCTCAATCTTGCGTGCGTCAATGGCGTAGCGGCGGTCGTGGCCGGGGCGATCTTTAACGTAGGTAATTTGCTCGGCGTAGTGCTTGCCGTCTGCACGGGGCTGGAGTTCGTCCAGCACCGCGCACAAGGTATTGACCACCTCAAGGTTGGGCTTTTCGTTCCAGCCGCCGATGTTGTAGGTTTCACCTACCTTGCCAGCCTCGAGCACACGGGCAATGGCGCGGCAGTGATCTTCTACATAAAGCCAGTCACGCACTTGTTGGCCGTCGCCATAAATGGGCAATGGCTTGCCAGCCAAAGCATTAAGCAACACCAAGGGAATCAGCTTTTCAGGAAAGTGATACGGCCCGTAGTTGTTGCTGCAATTGGTGGTTAACACGGGCAAGCCATAGGTGTGATGCCATGCGCGCACCAAGTGGTCGCTGGCGGCCTTGCTGGCTGAGTACGGGCTGTTGGGCTCGTAGTTTTTGGTTTCTGCAAACGGAGGGTCTGTGGGCGACAGCGTGCCATACACCTCATCGGTCGACACATGTAAGAACCGGAAAGCCTCTTTTTCTGCAGTAGGTAAATCTTGCCAATAGGCGCGCACGCTTTCTAGCAAATTGAATGTGCCCACCACATTGGTTTCAATGAAGTCACCGGGGCCGTGAATGGAGCGGTCTACGTGACTTTCTGCAGCAAAGTTCAACACAGCACGAGGTTTATGTTCTGCTAGGAGTTTTGACACCAAGGCACGGTCACCAATATCGCCCTGCACGAACACGTGGCGTAGATCGCCTTTGAGGGTATCCAGATTAGCCAAGTTGCCCGCGTAGGTGAGCTTGTCTAAATTCACCACAGCTTCATCAGTTGACGATAGCCACGTATGGACAAAATTGCTGCCAATAAATCCAGCACAGCCGGTAACGAGAATGGTCATTTTTGTTTGATTAAATCAAGCGATTTTGGAGCCAAAAAAATAAGCAAGATCAACATGGTGAAGTGACCTTCTTCCATATCAATCATCATGGAATTGGTGGTGATGCTGAACATGAACAAGAACACAAACATCACTAAGCCAATGCGTTGAACATCATCTGTTTTTTTCCATGCCACTCGGCAAGCTTGAGCAAAAATGGCTAAGTACAACATCAATCCCACCACACCTTTGGTGGCCAACATATAGAGGTATTCGTTGTGTGGGTTACCCCAGTTATAAGCAGACCAAGACTGCGGAGTCACCCCCAGCGCGGCGGCAGCGGCTTGATAAGCCTGAGGAAAACCTATGCTACCAACACCTACCCACCAGTTGCTTTGCTTAATAGCTTCCCATGCTGTTGTGGCGTATTGCATTCGCACAGAAACTGAGCCAAGCACAGCAGCCGAGCGCTCTTGCGGTGTCATATGCACGTATTGACCAAACTCAACTGCTGCTAAAACCATTCGGCGATGGACCACATCAGACGTAGCCACAACCACAACCACGCCAGCAACTGCCAACAACAGCAACCATTTGTATTTGCCCACTAATAAACGTTTGGCATTCAACAACAACCAAACGCCTAAGCCTGCAGCAAAGAGCAGCCAGCCTGTGCGACGCTCGCTGGCCAAGAACAAAGAAGCTAGTAGCAAAACCAAAGGGACAGCTACACGCCAAGACGACTGCGGACGTACTAGCCACATTTGCACAAGCACAAAGACGAGCCCCACCAAAGCCTGCCCGTACATGTGCGACATGTGCGACATATGCATATGCCCAGTTGTGAAGTATTCACCCTGCGGAACATATCCCAATGACGTAAACAACAAATTGAATGTGGCCAAGAGCAGCACACTCCCCGCAAAAGCCCAAAACGCAATACGAGCCACGCAAGGATTAACAAAAACAGCCCATAGCACCGCCACAAAACCCAACGTGCGCATGTCGTGCAACAAGGCTTTGAAAGACTCTGTTAAATCAAAGCCTGCCAACAAATTGGTGAATACATCCCACACACATAGTGCAAGCACCAATCCCAAAAACAAACTGGAATCTGGCTCTATGGTTTGATTAGTCTTATAAAATGCACGCCAAGCAAATGGGGCAGATAAAACGAGTCCGAGCACGGCAATATTTGTCAATGCAACCGATGTGAACAAGGCCATACCTAATAAACAAACCATAGCTAGGGCAGCTTTTATGTGCCACGAGGCTTGAGCTGTTGACAAGGGTGTTTCTCTCATACTTTACTGGTGCTAGTTTGGTGTTTAGCTAAGTGCACCCAATCCACAACATCGCCCTCGGGCTGATACCCAGGAACAAGGCCCTTCAATTGACTGCGAATCATAGGCACATCATTGGCATTCAATGCTGAACTTAATGCAGCCAACTTCCCCTGCAATTCGGGCAAAGGCAGAAAATCTTCGTGTGCTTTCATTATCCTGCTGTGGCTGGTGGGCAGCGGGTTGTCGCCTATCAGCAATTCCTCATACAATTTTTCCCCTGGTCGCAAACCTGTGACTTGTATTTCTATGTCGCCATTTGGGTGAGCATCATCCTTCAAGACCAACCCCGAAAGTTCTACCATTTGCTTGGCTAAATTAATGATTTTGACTGGTTCCCCCATATCCAGCACAAAAACATCCCCACCACTAGCCATAGCGCCTGCTTGAATCACTAGCTGCGCGGCCTCTGGGATGGTCATGAAATATCGGGTAATACGCTCATCCGTTAAGGTAATAGGCCCACCATCTTTAATTTGCCGACGAAACAATGGCACAACTGACCCAGACGACCCCAGCACATTGCCAAATCTCACCATGCTGAAACAAGTCTCACCATCAATTTCTGAAATGGCCGAAGCATACGCCTGCAACACCATTTCGGCCAACCGCTTGCTAGTACCCATCACATTAGTGGGACGCACAGCCTTGTCGGTACTGATCAATACAAAGTTTTTTATGCCATGCTTGGCGGCCAAGATTGCAGTAGTCAAAGTACCCAGCACATTATTTTTCACGCCTTCGGCGGGGTTGTGCTCAACCAACGGCACATGCTTATAGGCAGCTGCATGGTACACCGTGTGTGGAGCCCAAGTACTGAGGATTTCATCCATCCGCGATTCATCTCGCACATTAGCGAGCAAGGGCAACAAAGTCACCTGTGCGCCAGCTGTAGCCATTTGCCCTTGTAGCTCTTGCTCTATGGCATATAGCGCAAACTCGGTCAGCTCTACTAACAACAATACCGATGGTGACAACTGCACAATTTGCCGACACAACTCTGAACCGATAGAACCACCAGCACCTGTAACCATCACAACCTTGCCCATTATATTTTTGGTGAGCATGGCATGATTGGGAGGGACGGGGTCACGGCCAAGTAGATCTTCAATGTCTAGTTCTTTTAAATCTGATACTTGTACGCGGCCTTGCGCGAGATCCATCACCCCAGGCAATGTCCGCACTTGAACACGGGCGGCACGAACCAGCTCTAATATTTCATTGCGCCGTGCACGTGATGCTGAAGGAATAGCTAAAAACACTTGTGACACACGCTGCTTACTAACTACGCTTAGTAGCTGAGCTGGATTATAAATTTTTAGTCCATTTAAAACTTGATTGTGTAAGCGGGCATCGTCATCCAACAGCCCAACCACCGTCAGCTCGGAGCTAGTTTTAAGGGCGGCTGCTAGTTGCCTACCTGCCGAGCCGGCACCATAAATCAGCACCCGAGGTAAGTTATTTTGACTCAAAATTCCTTGGTATATCCCGCCTAACCAATAGCGTACAAACGCTCGTGACAAGGCGACCCCCAAAAGCAACAACATGGGCTGCAAGATACCTATCGAGCGCGGCACACCAGGCACCCCCACCACGGTAAATACAAATCCATAAATAAATGCATAGATCGCAACAGTCTTCAAAACAGTCATTAGAGCTGGCAACCCGGTATACCGAAAAATAGCTCTATACAAGCCAAACACAATAAACAATGGCAATGAAAAAGCCATTGCCCCCGCAAATGCAGTGAAATGTGCGTGCGTCCAGGCCGTCCATGACTCAAGCCTAAGATTAAAGGCCAGCCAGACTGTTATAGCGCAAATAAAAGCATCCGCCCCCAGAGCCATTGCTCTTTTAGCCGGGCGCGGCAGCAACAACAAAAAATTAGTTAAAAAAGATATTTTCATTTCGCACTATTAACTCAACGGAAATGTTTTAAATGCAGTTTCTCACGTTAACGCATTAAAAGCTGACAGCTGTATACAAACGATGATTTTGTTATATAGATACGTCATAAACAGTAAATCTCAGAGTCCCTTAACACTGAAAACCGCAAAACTTTGCTATTGATTTGAACGTCATCATTTAAACGTCGATCTCCTCATATTTCTGAGAAAAATAACGGCTTCTGCAGCAGAGAAACAAGCCACTCGCACCAATAATTAGCAACCTACCATCGGCATCAGTGCGATACGCCATCACGGCGCAGCACCTTGACAAAGGTAAGCCATAGTATCCAAATATCTAACCTCATACTCTGCTGCTGCAAATAAACCACATCCAAACGCACTTTATCTGAAATAGGTAATTCATCTCGGCCATTAACCTGCGCCCATCCCGTCAGACCAGGTACTAATTTATGCACCCCTTCGGAGGTGCGTAAATCAATCAAATCCTGCTGATTGAACAACGCGGGGCGAGGCCCTACAAAACTCATGTCCCCCTTTAGAATGCTCCACAACTGAGGTAGTTCATCAATGCTGCTTTTGCGTAAAAAACTGCCTATTGGCGTTAGATATGAGGCAGGATCAGCTAACAAATGCGTAGCTACTGCAGGAGTTCCTACTCGCATACTACGAAACTTGGGCATTTTAAAAATCAAATTATTGCGCCCCACTCGATCTGACCAATAAAGTGCAGGCCCTTTAGACGTGAGTCGTACTAACGCGGCGACAACCAACACAGGGATAAGCAAGACACAACCTGCCAAGGCCAGTAGCACCAAATCAAATAATCTTTTCATAAACCTTATCACTACTACCGTATATAAAAGAAACAAATATCAGACTAACTCATTCGTCTGTCATGTTTCGCCGCATCTTGAAGCGACAGAAGTTCTTTTGCCCATCCAACGCATGAATAGTGATCTCTAAGAGCGTCAGAAACAGGCAAGTAAGGTTGATCTAAAAATTCATTAGGAATCTCTGGATTATTTCTATTGACTACACAGACCCGCGATGAATGATATAGATCACTCATCAAAATATGCTCGTTCGTTGTGACGAGTTTTTTCCCAGCTAACAAGGTTTCAATAGTACGCATCGTAAAACCGCGCTGACGTGGATGTTCAACATCCAATACGGCCCTTGAACATCCAACAATTTGAGTCACATCAGTTGCAGACATCGGATGTGTAGACAACGTGTGTTTGGGCGCGGCCCACAATGTCCAGTCAAATAATCGGCGGGCAAAAAGAACCAAAGGGCTTTGAAAATAACAAAAAACAAAATTTTTAACAGATTCTCCGTAACGGCGCCGTAGCCGATGGATAACGCGATGACGATCGGAATGAATAGTGCCAATAAAACACCACTCAAACAACATTGACTCAACGTTGTTTTTGCCTGCAGAAACATTGCGCCCGAACAACGGCCTGTAAGCCCAACCTAATGTCTTAGCATCGACAGGGTCGAAAGTCGCTACCGAGTCAAAGACCCCTAATATATTTGATACGCCTTTGACATTTTCCACGCCATCCCACAGATAAAGCCCCATGCTGGCAGAAGACAATTTTTCTCGTATCTCTTGCGCAATACGCTGCGACAGCCCTTCGCCTTTAATTACCAGCACATGAGTGAACACACTAGGATCTAATTGCTCCAATCGCTCACGAAACGAACGCTCAAACAATCGAGCAGTTATTGTAGGAAACAAACGAAGCGCTATTTTGTAGAAAGTTGAGCTACTGGCACGCTCATCCCACCAAGTAACTTCATAACCCATTGAACGGAGTGCTTCGGATATGGATAGGTGATAAGAAAAAGTAAGTGGAGACACCAGTAAAACATGCTCGCGTGGCTTGCTTTGGGCCATCATTTCAGAAAAATAAAGCGACATATTAGACTCCTCCAAGCCGCTGAACAGCTTTGGCAGGAATACCAACAACAAGTGAATCTGGCGCAACATCGCACAAGACAACTGCATTGGCCCCCACACAGGATCGAGACCCCAAAACAAGCCCTCCGATAATTTTGGCACCTGCGCCAATCGTCACACCATCAGCCACTTTCGGACGTGAAGACTCATCGTAAGAAAAATCAAGCTCCTTTGCCCCCAATGTCACCCCTTGAAAAATCGTCACATTCTCACCAATTGACCAAGCGCCGATCACAGTCCCTTGCGTGTGCGGCAAGAAAAAGCCCTTACCAATCGGGCAACGTACAGCAATCTCAATACCGAAAAAAAAGAAATTCAGCAAAGACATCACTTTGGCAATCGACCCCAAATTCAACCGATAAAAAAAATACGCAAGCCTGCATAGCAGCACCGGGATAAACCTTGGCGACAAGATACCTATCCACAAACGCAGCCCGGACACATTTTCCGCAGACCCATGCAACAACATTTCAGCTCTTCGTAAGTCAGCCGCCAAATAGGACTGCAACTTAAAGTCTTCCACATTTTTTTTATTTGGCATGTCGCTCATTGCGCAATTGCGTTGCCCATAAGTCCACGTGCCGCCAACTCGCTGACGGAGCGCAGATAGGCGGTTTTATCTTCTGGAGCTTGCTCTGCCGCCCAGCCCAGAAAGTTCGCCAAGCCTTGTTTAAACGTTACCCTTGGCACAAAGTCCAGCACTTGCTCTAGCTTCGACACGTCAGCAATGTTGTGACGAATATCGCCGATCCGGAACGCGCCAGTCACCTTTATCGCACTACTACTAGCAAAGTAAGCTTTAATTTCTTGCGCAACAGTCATCACATTGGTGGACCGTCCCGAACCCACATTCAAAGCACCTACAAACTTGCTCGCGTAATTAACACTGCGCACAGTAGCCTCAACAACATCATCAATGTATACAAAATCTCTGGATTCCAGCCCGTCTTCGTAAATTTCGATTGTTTGACTTTGACGCGACAGATTTGAAAACACGGCAAGAATTCCAGTGTAAGGATTCTTCAACGACTGGCCTGGCCCGTACACATTCTGGTAGCGCAGACCGAATCCGTTGATGCCACGAGTACGCGCAAACATCAACACGGCCTGCTCCTGCACTTGCTTAGTCAAGCCATACATTGACATTGGCATAAAAGGAGATGACTCTGGAGTTGGAAATAAGCCAACTTGCGCTCCACAAGTGGGACAGATTGGTTCAAATACACCAGCAGACATTCGCTCATGCTTTCGCTGCTCAGGAAACACCATGCCGTGGATCGCACACTGGTAAGCACCCTCACCATATACGGCGCGACTAGACGCAATGATGATGCTATCTAAACCAGGAGCAACGTCAGTATTCTGCAACAGATCCAACATGGTTGCAGTACCTTGAACATTCACACTAAAGTAACGCTCAATCTCATACATCGACTGCCCCGTCCCGGTTTCAGCCGCCAAATGGATGATTTTATTAACCCCATGTAAGGCCTTAGCCAGCGCCTCTCGATCGCGCACATCAGCCTTGATCAGCTCGACATGCCCCGACAAATCCCGCGGGAGTGTTTCGACAGCATGAATCTGTGGACTGAAATTATCAAGAATTCGGACTTTAGCCCCGCAGCTAAGCAGCGCCCTAGCAACTCGCTGACCAATAAAACCAGCACCACCAGTTATAAGAACAAGTTTATTTAACATACCGAAAATTAGTTGGTTTTAACAAAATTTGCAACCATCCAAGCCAGATAGCCACCAAAACATATGAATTCAAAAAAATTAACTTCCCAATGATCAAAAAGACTCGGCAAGTACCTATCAAAGAATATAGAAGTGCATTCAACCACCGGCGCCGCAAGCGAGATCATAAAATATCTCACATTAAAACAGTCTTTTGATAATTCTTTTTATCGAGCGCCCGCCAAAGACAACGGGAGGAACATACGTGACAAAAAATAAAACATAGGCAGGCAGTGTTTTCTTATAACTGAGCGCATCATGTATTAACCTCCTTGCTAGCACAGCATCTCCAACAATATATCTTCTATATGCCTCGCCTAAAATATAGCGCGCTTTTCCATAAGCTATTGCGTCATCAATACCACGCAACATTGGTAATTTTTCTTTGGCCAGATCTAAATTTTTCAGTGACTCAGCCAGCAGCTCATAAGTTCTAGCGCTTGCTTGGTTGTTGTGTTTTCTATAACGAGCCAATACCTTATCAAAAAATCCGACTCTACCTTTAGCCGCAACTTCAATGTAATAAAGCCAATCACTTACAGTCGGCAATCTTGTATCAAAACCACCAGCAGGCAAAGCATCCGCACGAACAAAAACAGAAACTGTGCCGGGGATACATAATTTAATTATACCAAGCACACTCAAAGGCGTATCTACGCTGCTCTGATTTGTGAGAAGTATGGTTTCATCCGTTGTGGAATTAAATATATCAACAGGATGGTAGGAAATGACAACGTCCGGATTATTTTCCATGTAATCCACATGCGTTTGTATTTTTGAAGAAAGAAATAAATCATCTCCACCAATTACAGTTAAATACTTTCCTTGGACATAACTCAACCCTGAATTACAGTTAGCTGTAATACCACCGTTCTTCGCCATTCGAACATATTTAAATTCAAAACCATCCGTCGACCTCAGCGACTCACAATACTCCCTAGTTCCATCAGTTGAGCAATCATCAGCAACAATAATTTCAAAAAAATATGACGTCTTCTGTTTTGCGATTGACTCTATAGTTTGCCTTAAAAAGGCAAGTTGATTATATGTAACAACAACAACACTTAAAATTGGTTCAATGCTCTTCATTTGTTTTTTTCTTAATTACATACCACATTACAAATAAATACACGGCATAATTAACTGCATAAGCAACAGCCACCCCGACCAGATCAAAAAAATGCACAAATGCTATCACCAGCCCAAAAAAAATGGCTGAAAATATAATTTCAGTCGATATGAAAACCATCGTCATAGATTTACCAAGCATCACAAATGCCAAAAGCCAACTTGCGACTTTCAGTACGTCTCCGATAAGCTGCCAAAAGAATAACTCCGTCATTGGCATGAATTCTTGACTGAACAAGATCTGTACTATAGGTTCTCTTAATAGGAACACAATTAGCGAACAACCGACAGTCACCGGCAAGATAATGCGGTAGCCAGTAGCAATTTCTTTCCTAATTTCCGCACCGCTTTTTAACTCTGAGATCCGTGGCAGGTAATACACACTAAGCGTGCTGGTCACCAACATCAGATATGCGCCACTCAACCGCCACATAGCCTCCCAGTAGCCTGCAGCTTGCCAGCCTAGCGTTTGACCTAGATGGTTACGAATCAAAATTTGACTCAGTGGGGCCATGGCTGCCGAGGTTAATGTCATGGCCGTGTATTTTGCTAATTTTTTGACAACCTCAATGTCAAAACGGCCAAACAGGTAACCCAAGCGAAACCATGGAGTTTTAAAGCAAAGAACAATAGTCACAAAAAAAGTTAACGACTGATAAATTGCCAATGCAATCAAAGCGCCCAGCAAGCCCCAGCTAATCACCATAAATGTTGTGATAAGCAGCGCAAAAACACTGCCTGCGATATTTGCCAGTACATAGTTATATATGTCTTTTTTACCGTTGAGTATTGCCAGTAGCAAGGTGTTGAAAACAAATAGAATTAATGTGGCAGCAAACCAACCAAACACCAGCCCTAGGTTTACGTCGCTTAAAAACAACCGCGCTAAATCCGCCTTAAAAACAAAGACCAATAGGCTCAAGACAATGGAGCCGATCAGCGCAATCGTGCCGGCGGTTTGCCAGACGCGCCGCTGCTTTTCTTCTTCCTCGTAGTATTCAGCTGTGTATTTGGTGACCCCAGTATGGACGGCCCCGCTGGCTATAGTGCTGATCATTTGCACTGAATTTTGGAATTGACCTAAAGTCGCGTAACCTGAGGGGCCTACATATACCGCCAAGATCTTATTAATGCCAAGCAAGGTGAGCATCTTCACACCCACAGCAATCGCGTTAAGTAGGCTGGTTTTAATGAGTGTCAAAACATCAAACGTTGTAAGCGTTACAAACGCCAATGACTTTCTGCACTTGCTCAGTCGTCATTGTTGGTCCAATTGGCAAACTCACTACCTCCTTATGAATTTTTTCAGTCAAAGGTAATTGCAACTCGCTATAAGTCTTGTAGGCATGCTGCCGATGCGGAGGAATTGGATAGTGGACAAGGCTACCAATACCGGCATTTTCAAGATGAGCTTGGAATGCATCGCGCTGTTGAACCCGCACAACGAACAAGTGAAAAACATGGTCGCTCAACGTAAGCAAATTGCTATCGCGACCAATGGGCAAACTAACCAATGAATTACGAATGCCTTGAGCATAAGCCACTGCAATTTTCTGGCGCACGCAAGTTTCAGCGTCCAAGTTTTGCAACTTCACGCGCAAGATCGCAGCCTGCAATTCATCTAAGCGGCTGTTGAGGCCTTGGTAAAAGTTTTCGTACTTTTTGTGGCTGCCGTAGTTACCCAGAGCGCGAACTGTTTGCGCCAGTTCGGCATCATTGGTGGTCATAGCCCCAGCGTCACCCAGCGCACCTAAGTTTTTGCCGGGGTAAAAACTGAAGCCCGAGGCGTGACCCCAGTTGCCCGCACGTTTACCGTCAACCATGGCGCCATGCGCCTGGGCCGAGTCCTCCAGCACTAAGAGCTGATGCTCATCGGCAATGGCCATGAGCTCCTTCATGGGGGCTAATTTCCCATACAGGTGCACCGCCACAATAGCCTTGGTGTAGGGAGTAATGGCGTGGCGCACCTTCTGTGGGCACAGGTTATAACTGTGCGCGTCGGGCTCAACCAAGACGGGCTTGAGCCGGTTTTCGGTGATGGCCAAGACGCTGGCAATATATGTATTGGCCGGCACAATCACTTCGTCACCATCTTTGAGCTTGCCCAGCTCCTTCCAAGCGCGCAGGGTAAGCACCAGCGCATCTAAGCCGTTGGCCATACCCACGCAATGCTGGGTGCCGCAATAGGCAGCAAATTCTTGCTCGAAGGCTTTGCCTTCTTGGCCTAACACGTACCAACCCGAGTCGATCACACGGGTCGCCGCATCAATCAGAGCTTGGCGGTGTCGTTGGTTTACGACTTTTAAATCAAGAAATGGGATCATTTAAATACCTGACACTATCCATTTTTAAAACTCAAATAACTCTAAGCCATTCGCCCATTTTTCAACAATACTTTCAGGATATCCCCGCACAAAACGCTTTCGCCAAGGATAGGCCCGCACCCGGACATCACTCTTTAGACGCATGTCACTCGCTTTGCAAAGCCGTTTTGCTGGCAAACCTGATACTAATGAGTCCTCTGGCATATCTTGCCCCACAAGCGAGTGCGCTGCGATAAAAGAGCCTTTACCAATCCGAACACCAGGTAAGAATGTCGCTTTTACGCCAGCGACAACATAATCTTCAAGCGTGACACCTTGAATATCGTTACTGGGCGGATTGGGATCATTGGTCAATAAGACACCGGGGAACATCCATACAAAATTTCCAATTTTGGACTTTTGGCCAATCGTTACCGAGCTTTGTGTTTTAACGTAATGCCCAATTTCACACGAACCTTGAATGTCGCCTAAAGTGCCAATTTGAAAACCTTTGCCGGCTATAGTCTTTTCACGGACCGTCACCTGGTGACCGGCTATCAACCCATCGCCAAACGTAGAGCCTTGATAAAAAATACTATGTGAGCGGATTAACGACTCGCACCCAATAATCAGAGGTAACCCATCAGCCAGTAGCGTCGGATACCCCAGTTCACAAAAGCCGTCAATACGCGTGCCGCTACCAATTTGCACATGATCGTGAACGACAGTAAATGGTCCGACTTCGACGTTTTCACCAAGTCTGGCATTAGGCGAAATGATTGCAGTTGGATGGATTAGATTTTTCACGCTGTACTTCCTGCGTCTACGGTGATAGTCGCACCATTGATCATGTCTCCACCCTCACTCAATAAAAATGAAACCGAAGAGGCCACTGATCCAACCGTAGCGAGCTTCCCAGACGGGCTTCGGCGCTTGATTGACACCAGTTTGTCTGGTGCAATGCCTTTGGTCATGTCGGTGTCCATATATCCAGGGGCTATGCAGTTAACCGTGATGTTAGCTTTGCCCAGCTCACGCGACAGAGACTTGGTGAACCCGATCAATCCCGCTTTGGTGGCTGCATAGACCGACAGGCCACTGAATCCTGTAGAGCCGATGATGGATGAGATATTGATAATGCGCCCTCCTCCACCGAGTAGCATTGAACGCGAAACATACTTAGTCAGCACTATGGGCGACTGCAGGTTCACCAACAATGATTGCGCAATATCGTGCTCGTGCATAGTCGCCAACACACCGTCAGCACCAATCGCGGCATTGTTGACCAGCCCGTAAATGCGTCCATGTCGTTTACTCAATTCAACCACCCAAGCGTGAATTTTTTCGGTGTTTGCTAAATCAAAGCATTCAAAGCAAACGCTTTCACCATCGCACAAGCCATTCAGTTCAGGACTATCGGATCGCGCAACGGCAAGTACTTTGTAGCCGTCAGCTACCAGCTGCTGGCAAATCGCAAGACCAAGACCTCGGCGGGCACCGGTCACCATCACAATTTTCTTCATCTCAAATCCGTCCTTGAGAGTTTTCCGGAAGCGGTCAATTTAATGTCATCAGCAGCCACAATAAATGCGGGTACTTTAAAGCCGTCCAATCGGGCACGGCAATGTGCCGTCACTTGTTTTTTGAAAGTAGCATCAAACACGTTTCCGGGTGTTGGGGTGATTGCAGCTTCGACCAAATTGCCGAGGATTGCACTCTTACGGGCGCGAACTTGAACGAAACCAACGTTTGGCAGCTCTTTAATCACCGACTCAATTTCTTCAGGCATGACCTTGTTGCCGCCCACGTTGATCGAACCATTGGCACGACCCAAAAAGCAAACTCGAGCACCTTGCATTTCAACCAGATCACCGGAGTCGATCCAACCTGTCTCGGGCCCCACAGCCACCGATTCAGGCAACTTAGTTCCAAACCAGAGATGGTTTTGCCCATCAATGCGCATAGCGACACCCGATGGCGGTTGCAGCAAATAGTCAACCGGAAAACCAGCGATGCCATCACGCACAGCAAAGCCAACACCGGCTTCAGTCGATGCGTAAATGTGCGTAATGCGTGCGCCGGGGAAGCAATTGGCTAGCATATCTAAAATGGACTGATCCACTATTTCGCCACCCAAGGTGATTTGTTTCAAAGACAGCCGGTCAAACAAAGGGTGCATAGCCAGCTTACGCCACATCGACGGCGTGGCCGAAAGCGCATTGCAACCTAGATCAATGAATCGTGTCAGCACATCGTGTAAATCCGCCCCCTCTTCGCACAGAATAAGCGGTGTGCCGCACATCCACGACTGCAAAAACACTTGCAAGCCGGCAAAGCGGCGCAGACTGTAGAAGCTGCCCCAGGTGTAGTCGCCACCGATGCGGCGTTTGGTCATGCTGCGTGTCAAAGTGACAAACGTGTGGGCAATGAGCTTGGGTGTGCCGGTGGTGCCAGAGGTAGGCAACAGCCAAGTTGTTTGAATTCCGGCAGGACGAACGGGAACGACCAGTTGAGCCGCGCCGTTAGCGGCAACGACATCAAACTGAGCCAATAGATTGACGAAATCAAGGCCGTGACCTTCGATCACAATATCAATATTGGCCTGAGTCAGACGAGATTCACGGGTTGTTTGATCGTCTTCAGTAGGCAATAAAACAATTGCCTGCGCCAAGCCGTCAAGAAATGCGAGTGTAGTAACAAATTCGAGAACTGGTAGTGCGCCAATAGCAACACGCTTACCTTGCCAGCCAGACGGGTCAATACAGGAGAAGGCTTGGGTCAGTCGTGTGATATTGACAGGACCAACCGCTTCAGCAACCCACAGCACATCGCTTGCCTTGCAAGACAAAAACCGATCTAGCAAACAATTCATTGAGGTGCAAAGCGTTGGTAGATTGCAACGAATTCGCCCAAGGTACTTGGATAGACCGGCTCATCCATCATCACAAATGGGTCGTAGCCAAATTCTTCTTCGAGTCTGGCGACCAAAATGGCAAAGCCAAGCGAGTCAAGTCCGGATTCGAGCAGCACCGTTTCATCAGTCAGGACACCAACTTCTGTCCCACGCATATCTGCGGTTTCCTGAATGGCCATTATGATTTGATCACGTGGAGTTGCCATATCTTTCCTTTTGAGATTTAAGATTATTAAAATTACGCGTGCAGACGGCTTGAATAAAACTCATGATGACAGCGCCAGCTGGAAGTCATCGTAGCTGCGGATGTAATCTGCTTCATCGTAGTGCTCACTTGCCAGCACCAACATCACACAGTCAGGGCTGAAGTCGTGCATCTCTCGCCAGACCAGGCCACCAATCAGCAAGCCTTTGGTGGGGGAATCCAGCCAAACGTCTTCGCGTCGTTGGCCATCGTCGAGCACCATGCGGCATTTACCGGTCACGCACACAGCAACTTGCTGAAGCGCTCGGTGTGCATGAAAGCCACGCGAAACCCCAGCTTGCGTACCAAAGATGTAATAAACCCGCTTGACATCAAAGGGCACAGTTTTGTGCGTCTCCAATGCCACGAGCGAACCTCGGTCATCGCCGAGGGGGGGGAAATGAACGAGTCGGATCAAACTCAAGAGAGACTCCTGCTGCATGAAGCTGTTTCAGCGAATATTTGAATCGTTTGCTTCACCATGGGGAGAGGACTGCACTTTGCCAAAGCGGCGCTCGCGGGTGGCATACCAGTGCAAGGCTCGGCCTAGCTGTGCATCATCAAACTCAGGCCACAAAGCCTCGGTGAAATAAAGCTCAGCATAGGCGGCTTGCCATAGCAAGAAGTTGCTAATGCGCTGCTCCCCCCCAGTACGAATGAGTAAATCTACATCAGGCATACCTGTTGTGCTTAGGTGCTGAGCTAGCTGGGCCTGGGTAAGCAGGCTTACATCTGCATCGGGGTTGGCCATCTGCCAGTTTTTAACCGCTTGCACCACGTCCCACCGACCGCCATAGTTGGCGGCCACAACCAATGTGATGGCTTGGTTGTGTTGGGTGGCTTTTTCAGCTGCGAGGATGCGGCTTTGGAGTTCTGGCGCAAAACCAGTCACGTCACCAATGATCTTTAAGCGCACACCAGCTGCAGCCAAGTCGCCCATTTCTTTTTCAAGGTATTGCACAAACAGCCCCATGAGAGTGGATACCTCGTCGGCTGGGCGCTGCCAGTTTTCGGTACTAAAGGCAAACAGGGTGAGGTATTTCACGCCTAGCTTGGCGCAATGCTCAACCAAAGTTTTCACTCCCGCCGCGCCTTTGGCATGACCAACCGTGCGAGGCATATGGCGCTTTTGGGCCCACCGACCATTTCCATCCATGATGATGGCAATGTGCTGAGGTAATGTGGCTAGGGCTTGTGCGGTCACGAACTTAAAGGGGAAACAAAACGGGCACGCTACCGCCCTATTGCTCAATAACAAAGCTTTTGATTATCAGGGACATGGGGATGACAACATCAGCGTGGCGAATACTAAATTAATTTTTTATAAGCATCCGTTTACCCAGCACGCACATTGAGGCTGTAAGTATGTACCAACACGCAGAACGAACATGCCGCAGCTCCAAGTGTGCCGGGACCAGCAGTCAAATAGGCTTTGGCCGCTTCTAAGCTGGGCTTTTCGGCAAACTGAGACGGTGTTCAACATGCGCGCCCACAGCGGCATCCGAGGCATTTAGCTGATTAACGCACTCGACCGCTTACTGAAACAAACTAGTGACACCAAAGCCAGAACAGTCGCAGAGAATGACAGGGGACTTGATGCATAGGTAAAAGTTACACCGCCTGCAAGCTCTCAACAGCCATACATAGCTTTTGCGGCTGCCCGAGCAAGTCGACCAACACAAATGCACGGGTTTCGCCGTCGTGGGCGAGGTACTTGCCCTCTAGACCTTGCAGCGGGCCACTGGCCACCTGCACGTTGTCACCAGGTGCAAACATACGCTCCAAGGTTTCGGGTGGGGCTTCTTTTAAGAACGTGATGAACTCAAGCGGCACCTTAGCTGGCTGAGAGCCAAAGCTAACCAGCTTACTCACGCCCAAGGTAGAACGGATAGGGCCCCAGTTTTGCGTTTGGTCGTCGAGCTGAATAAACAGGTAGCGGCTGAACATAGGCTCGGTAATGGTCTGCACTTTTTGATTGCGCAGCTTTTGCACTTGCATGGTCGGTAAGAAGCAGTTGAACCCCTGGTTTTGCAAGTTTTCAAGGGCGCGCGCCTCTTGACGAGGCTTGGTATGAACCACGTACCAAGCGGTGGTGTTTGTCTCGGGTATTTCGCTACTCATTGTTTGAGAAGTCTAACTAAACTTCGTGTGGCGTTTCGCTGCACACGGCGTTAAAGTGCAGTTTTATGTTTTGTTTGAAAGTGTGTGCACATGTCTACCAAAAACCCATTCGACCCCGCAGCCATGTCTGACAACGTGAAAGAGCAAGCGCAGCAAATTTGGCTGGCTGGTTTGGGCGCATTTGCCAAGGCACAAGAAGACGGCACCAAAGCCTTTGAAAAGCTGGTGAGCGACGGCATCACCATGCAACGCAAGGTGCACACCACGGCTGAAGAAAAGCTGGCCGAGGCCACACAAAAAGCCACGCAAGCTGCACACACCCTGAGCGAGCGCGCCACGGGCCAATGGGGCAAGCTGGAAGGTATTTTTGAAGAGCGCGTGGCCAAGGCGCTGCACGGTTTGGGTTTGCCCTCTGCCGCTGAAATGAAAGCGTTGCACGAGCGTGTGGCAGCGCTTGAGGCACAACTAGGCGCTAAGCCGAAAGCTACGGCAAAAACACCGGCAAAGCCCGCCGCCAAACCGGCAGTAAAGGCGGCCGCAAAGAAAGCGCCAGCTAAGAAAACTGCCAAGAAATAATTAGGCACTGCCCCCAATTAGTTAGCCATGGCAAAGAAAGCGCCGCGCCGTACCGCAGAGCGGATTTTGGAGGTCACGCTTGACCTCTTCAACCGTTTTGGCGAACCCAATGTGTCGACCACGTTGATCTCGAGCGAGCTCAACATCAGCCCCGGCAACCTGTATTACCACTACCCCGCCAAGGAGGAGCTGGTCACGGCGCTGTTCAATCGGTATGAGGCAGCGCTGGATGATTTGCTAGAGGCCGCGCCCGGCGTACACGACGTGGAAGACGCTTGGTTTTTCATGCACACCTTGTTTGAACTGGTGTGGCAATACCGCTTTTTGTACCGCGATTTGAACGACTTACTCAGCAAGAACCGCAAGCTTGAAACACACATTAAAGATGCGCTGCTGCACAAGACCACCGCGTTTCGCACGCTGCTCGATAGCTTAGAGCACGATGGCGCATTGGCCATCACTGTGTCTGAACGTGAAGCCACCGCCACCCACATGGTGGTGATGCTGACATGGTGGCTGAGCTACGAATACGTGCGCGATCCACGCCACGCACTAGAGCCCGCGAGCGCGCAAGCATCGCTGCTGCGCGGGGCCAAGAGTGTGCTGAGCTTGCTGTTGCCGTATGCGACAGCGGAACATAAAGAGCACTTGAATGCGTTGTTGTCGGCGTATTGAGCGCAGGTTTTTCTTGCAACAAATAAATAATGCGCGCAAAATATGCGCATTCAAACTGCGCACCCAAACATCATGCATGCAGAACACCATTCGCCAAGCCCTAAACGAGCCGCCAATTTAACTTTATCGACAGAAGTATTGGACGACGCAAAAGCACTTGGAATAAATATTTCAAAAGCTTGCGATGCGCACCTGCGTGAACTAGTTCGCAAAGAAAAAGAAGCTCGCTGGAAGGCTGAACATATCGACTTTATTCAAGCGTACAACCAAACAGTTGCCGAAGAGTCACTGCCGCTTGATGCTTGGAGAACTTTCTGATGGCGAGGTTCGATGTATATCGAAATACGGGACCTTTAGCGACATCAACACCATACCTGCTAGATGTCCAATGCACTTTGCTGGACGGCTTAGATACTCGCGTCGTCATCCCATTAAGACGCGTTGATAGGTTTCCTTCTGTGAATTTATCCAAAGACTTAACACCTGTTTTCTACATCGAAGGTGCTTCTTGCATTCTTGAAACACCCAAGCTTGCAGCCGTTCCAACTCGACTGCTCAAGAACTATGTGGTGAACTTGAGCGATCAGCAAAGCTTGATATCAAACGCGCTAGACCGCGTGTTTCACGGATATTGAACCGACAGTTAACGCAATGAGGCTTCGACGAGCTTGACCCAGTAAGTGGCACCCAAGGGGATGAGGGCATCGTTGAAGTCGTAGTTGGGGTTGTGCAAGGTACACGGGCCTTCGCCGTGGCCCATTTCGCGGTGAACACCGTCGCCGTTGCCGATGAAGCAATACGCGCCGGGCTTGGCTTGCAACATGTACGAAAAGTCTTCTGCGCCCATGGTGGGTTCTTGGGCAAGCACGTTGTCTGCACCCACGATGTCGGCCATCACGTCACGTGCAAAGCTGCTCTCGGCGGGGTGATTGATGGTGGGCGGGTAGTTGCGCTCAAACTCAAAGGTACAGGTGGCACCAAAGGCAGCGCTGGTGTGTGTGGCGATGTCGCGCATGCGTTGTTCGATCATGTCGAGCACCTCTAGGCTGAAGGTGCGCACCGTGCCTTGCAACTCGCAATGGTCGGGCACCACATTGGTGGCTTCACCTGCGTTGATCACGGTGACCGAAATCACACCTGCATCCACCGGTTTTTTGTTACGGCTGATGATGGTTTGAAAGGCTTGCACCATGTGGCACGCGACCACCACAGGGTCGATGCCGTTGTGCGGCAGTGCAGCGTGGCAGCCTTTGCCATGGATGGTGATTTTGAATTCATTGCTTGATGCCATCACAGGGCCAGCACTCAGCGCAAACTGCCCTTCTTTGAGGCCGGGCCAGTTGTGCATGCCGTAGACGGCTTGCATGGGGAACTTGTCGAACAAGCCATCGCGCATCATCTCGCGTGCACCGCCACCGCCCTCTTCCGCGGGCTGAAAAATGAAGTACACCGTGCCATCAAAGTCTTGGTGATGAGACAAATATTGCGCAGCCGCCAAAAGCATGGCCACATGGCCGTCGTGACCGCAGGCGTGCATCTTGCCGGCGTGTTGGCTGGCGTGAGCGAATTGGTTGAACTCTTGCATGGGCAAGGCGTCCATGTCGGCGCGCAGACCAATGGCACGCTCACTGGTGCCACATTTCAAAATGCCCACCACGCCTGTTTTACCCATTCCGCGATGGATGGGAATGCCCCACTCGGTCAACTTTTGCGCCACCAAATCGGCGGTGCGAATTTCTTCAAAACACAGCTCAGGGTGGGCGTGGATGTCGCGGCGAATGGCCGCGATGGAGGAAGCTTGCTTGGTGAGTGAATCAAGGACTTTCATGGCTCACAGTCTAGCGCGTTCAAGATACCAATGCCAACCATTCAATACGCAAGCAAATCATGTCAGTTGACTGGTAAACGGATAATGTATAAACTGCACGCATGGCTATTCAATCATTCTCATGCATGGATACGATGGCTTTGTTCACAACAGGCAAATGCGCAAAGTTTGCAAACATCAAAAAAGTTGCAGAGCGCAAGTTAGCGCAACTTGATGCGGCTCCATCTATCAACTTCATGAAAGCGCCACCAGGCAATGACCTCAAAGAGTATGACGGCGCATGGCATGTTCGAATCAATGGGCAGTGGCGATTGACGTTTAAATGGGGGTCTGCCGGCCCTTATGACGTTTTGATTGAAGACCCACACTAAGAAAGGCTAGAGTACATCATGTTTAAGAACGGTATGCGTCCAATTCACCCTGGCGAAGTCTTGCTGGAAGACTACATCAAACCGATGGGCATAAGCGTGCGAGCACTGTCCCTTGCGCTGCACGTTCCCTACTCACGCTTACGCGAAATCGTGGATGGAAACCGAGGCGTCTCCGCCGATACAGCTTTACGGCTTGAACGTTATTTTGGCAGCGAGGCACAAGGCTGGCTCAATCTGCAAGCGGCTTACGACTTACGAATTGCACATAAACACAGTGCAAAAATTATTTCAAAGGAAATCGCACCACTTGCGATGGCAGCTTAAAAAGTCAACTTAGGCTGCTAAATGGTGCCCCAATGCGGTCCAAGCGGTGCTTGGCAATTTCTAGCAGTCCATCAAAGATGAGCGAGTCGACAAGCTCAAACTGTACCGACATGCTGGGCGCCATCTTCCAGCCAGCACCACCGGTCATGTAGCACGCAGGCTCTGCGCCACAGTGTTGGCGCACATGTTGCACCATGCGTTCAACCGCGCCGGCGATGGCGTAGGTGCCGCCACTGGTCAAGGCGTCGCTGGTGTTGGTGGGGAACTCACACACTTCACCGGTAGGCACACGCAAGCCTGCCGTGCCCGATTCGAGCGCGCGCAGCATGATGCCGTGACCAGGCAAGATCAGCCCGCCCAAAAATTTGCCATTCGCATCAATGGCTTCTACCGTGACAGCCGTGCCGACCATAACCACCACCATGGGTTTGGAAGCGCCGCCATTGACTTGCTGCAGCATACGCGCGTGCGCGCCGATCATGGCCACCCAACGGTCGGCACCTAAGCGTGTGGGATGGTCGTAGCCGTTGATCATGCCGGCTTCAGCCGCGGAGGACACAGCCCAGTGCGGGGTGATGTCCCACAACTCCATTTGCTCTTCGACACGACGGCGAATGGCCTCGCCAGCCACGATGCAGCCAAGCATGTGTGTGGGCTCTGGCAATTCGCGCCAGTCTTCGTCGGCCAAGCGGTCGATGTTTTCTAAAAACACGGCGCCGTGGCCCAGCAGTTGGGCGCCGGGCGCGGGGCTGTCGTACAAGCCCCACTTGAGACGTGTGTTGCCCACATCGAGTGCAAGAAATGTCATAGGTGCGTGAATCAGTTTTGACGCCAAGGCAAGCCACGCATGCGCCAGCCGCCTTGGGTGCCGCGATGGCCGTCTGCATTGGCGTCGCCCTCGAAGCCTTCGAGGATGTTGTAGGCCTCTAGGCCTAGCTCGGTGGCGCGTTTGGCGGCTGCGATCGAACGCACACCACTGCGGCACAGCAGCACAATTTTTTTGCCGTTGGCGGCTGCACACACCGCATCGTCAAACGTTGGGTTCATGGCCATGCCCGGCCATTGCTTCCAAGGCACAGCCACTGCGTTGGGTACAAAACCCACCCAAGCCAGCTCGGCATCCGTGCGCACATCCACCATCACCGCAGCACCTGACTGCATCCATTCGTAGGCCGTTTCAGGAGCGATATCGCCTGCGTAGCCCAGCTCGTTGTTGCTCATAGTTATAAAGCGAAAGAAGTTGGTTCTCAGTATAGAAGCGCCTCGTCCCCAATGAGACAAATTGGGGGCTTTTCGCGCATTTCTCGGGGGAAAACCCTCGTCAACAAACGAAGAGTGAGGATAAGAATCGCGACTCCCATTCATGTCTTTGACAAAAACTAGGAGACTTACTCATGACCGATACCAAGAAGACAACAGCTCGCCGTCACGTACTGAAAGGTGCCGCTGCTGCCGCAGGTGTAGTTGCCGCCCCCATGGTGGCCGCGCAGACTGGACCGATCAACATGCGCTGGCAAAGCACATGGCCTGCGAAGGACATCTTCCACGAGTACGCCTTGGACTACGCCAAGAAAGTCAACGACATGACGGGTGGCGACCTGAAGATTGAAGTGTTGCCTGCAGGTTCTGTGGTGCCAGCCTTCGGTTTGTTGGAAGCCGTGTCTAAAGGGACTTTGGACGGCGGTCACGGCGTGTTGGGCTATCACTATGGCAAGCAAAACGCATTGGCCTTGTGGAACTCTGGCCCCGCCTTCGGCATGGACGCCAACATGGTGTTGGCATGGCACAAATACGGCGGCGGCGCTGAGTTGCTGCAAAAACTCTACGCATCGATTGGCGGCAACGTGCAATCGTTCTTGTACGGTCCAATGGCCACACAGCCACTGGGTTGGTTCAAAAAACCCATCACCAAGTCGGCAGATTTCAAAGGTTTGAAGTTCCGCACCAACGGTTTGGCGATTGACTTGTTCACCGCCATGGGCGCAGCTGTCAACGCGCTGCCGGGCGGCGAGATTGTGCCCGCAATGGACCGCGGTTTGCTGGACGGCGCCGAGTTCAACAATGCCACATCAGACCGCGTGTTGGGCTTCCCCGATGTGTCGAAGGTGTGCATGCTGCAAAGCTTCCACCAAAGCGCTGAGACCTTCGAGATCATGTTCAACAAGAACAAGTACGACGCGCTGCCAGCCAAGATGAAGGCCATCATTGCAGGCGCCACCGAAGCGGCTTCTGCTGACATGTCTTGGAAGGCTGTGGATCGCTATTCGAAAGACTACGTCGAGCTGCAAACCAAAGACAAGGTCAAGTTCTACAAGACCCCCGACTCTGTGCTGCAAGACCAATTGAAAATTTGGTCTGAAATCTTGGAGAAGAAGTCTGCTGAGAACCCATTGTTCAAAGAGATCGTGGCTTCACAAAAAGCATTCGCACAACGTGCGGTGAAGTGGGAACAAGACACCGTGATCAACCGTCGCATGGCGGTGAACCACTTCTTCGGCGCCAAGAAGGCCTAAGCACGCGTCTGAATTTGAGTGACCCAAGGGACTGAATTCTGTCAACAGCAGAACTTCAGTCCCTTTACTTTTAAGAACGATATGAACACACTGAAACTGCTTCACACAGCAGACAGCATCAGCACATGGGTGGGTAAAACCTTCGCATGGCTGATCGTTGCGCTGATGGTGATGGTAATGGGCGAAGTTTTTAAGCGCTACGCTTTGAACGCGCCCACGGCTTGGATTTTTGACGCCAGCAACATGATGTACGGCACCGCCTTCATGATGTGCGGCGCTTACACGCTGAGTCAAGACGGCCACGTGCGTGGTGACTTTTTTTATGGCAGCGCCAAGCCCCGCACCCAAGCCTCGCTGGACTTCGTGCTGTACATCTTGTTCTTCATTCCAGGCGTGATTGCCTTGACATGGGCAGGTTGGACTTACGCCGCGGATGCAATCGCCATTCGCGAAATGACCAACAGCGGTGACGCGATTCCGTTGTACCCCTTCAAAGCCATCATTCCGCTCACCGGCATCATTGTGTTGATGCAGGGATTAGCCGAAATCATCCGCTGTGTGGTTTGCCTCAAAACAGGTGAATGGCCCGCACGCTTAAAAGACGCCAACGAAATTGACGTGGTGGAACAGCAACTGTCTGCCAGCGTGTACGTTGACGAAGACGCCAAACGCGACGCCATTGAGCGCGCCAAACATATTGATGAAGCGGCCCATCAGCGCGGTGGCCACGCGATGGGAGAAAACAAATGAGCGATCCAGCACTCGGACTCACGATGCTCTGTCTGATCATCGTGGTGATCATGATGGGCTTTCCCACAGCGTTCACGCTTATGGGTTTGGGCATGGCCTTTGGCTTTACGGCCTTTTACGACCCCAGCCAACCTTGGCTAGACAACCGCATTTTTAACTTGATGGTGCAGCGCACATTTGGTGCGATGACCAATGACACGCTGCTGTCTATCCCACTGTTTGTGCTGATGGGTTATGTGATGGAACGAGGGGCATTGGTGGACAAGATGTTCCACAGCGTGCAGCTGGCCTTCCGTCGCTTGCCCGGTTCATTGGCGGTAGCCACCTTGGTGATTTGCACCTTCTGGGGCATTGCCAGCGGCTTGGTTGGCGCAGTGGTGGTGTTGATGGGCGTGATTGCCATGCGTCCCATGCTCAACGCAGGCTATGACACACGTTTGGCTGCAGGCGTCATCACAGCAGGCGGCACTTTGGGCATTTTGATTCCGCCCTCGGTGATGATCATTGTGTACGCCGCGGTGGCTGGCCAGTCGGTGGTGAAGCTCTATGCGGCTGCCATGTTCCCCGGCTTTTTCTTGGCGTTCTTGTATTTGGTCTATGTCATTGGCTGGGTGTTGATTGATCCGAAGATCGCCCCCAAATTGCCAGAAGATCAGCTCAAGGCACCTGTGTCACCCTGGCTAGAAAAGTTGGGCGAGCAGTATTCAAAGCGCATGTTGCCCGCCTTGGCCAAAGCCGTGGTGATGCCAGGCCGCGCACTTCAAATCAGCGTCACCGACATGCGTGTGACCTGGGGCTTGTTGGTACGCAGCTTTGTCATGAGCTTGGCTCCGGTCTTCATCGTGCTCGCCACCTTGGGCACATCGTGGTGGTATGTGGTGATCTACTCACAAGCCAACGCCAATGCACAAGCGGGCACTGAAGTGGTTCAAATGACCACCGAGTACGTGGCCGACAAAGCAGACACCACGGCAGAGCCTGAAGGGCTTCAAGAGATGGGTGGCGATACGGTGGCTGACGCCCCCGAAGCCAACGACAACGCCGTGTCTTTAGGCGATCAAGTGGCTGATGAAACCAAAGTGGTGGAAGTGCCAGAGAGCTTCTATACCGGCTTTTGGATCACCACCGCGGCTTTGTTTGCTCTGCTGGCTTGGTACTACAGAGGCTTTGATGCAGAGCAGTATGAGATTTTGAACATGCTGGTCAAGTCCGTGATGCCGCTGGGCATCCTGACCTTCGTGGTGCTGGGTGTGATCTTGTTGGGATTGGCCACTGCCACGGAGTCTGCGGCAGTGGGTGCAACGGGGGCGTTTATCATGGCATGGTCTTCGGGTTCGCTGAATTTTGAGCGCACCAAAGAAGCGGTGTTTTTGACTGCCAAAACCACCTCTATGGTGTGTTGGTTGTTCGTGGGCTCGGCTTTGTTCTCCGCTGTGTTTGCCGTCTTGGGTGGTCAACGCTTGGTGGAAGAGTGGGTCATGGCCATGGACCTCACGCCCTTGCAGTTCATGCTGCTGTCGCAAGCCATCATCTTTGTATTGGGCTGGCCTTTGGAGTGGACCGAAATCATTGTGATTTTTGTGCCCATCTTCTTGCCATTGCTCACGCACTTCCAAATCGATCCCATTCTGTGGGGCGTGCTGGTGTTTGTGAACTTGCAAGCGGCCTTCTTGTCACCGCCAGTGGCGATGTCGGCTTTCTATCTGAAAGGGGTGTCACCGCCGCATGTGACCATCAATCAGATCTTTGCTGGCATGATGCCTTACATGTTCATCGTGATCATTTGCATGGTTTTGATGTACATCTGGCCAGGACTCACCCTCTGGTTGCCTGACTACCTGTACGGCCCTAAATAAGCCGCACATCGCATCAGCCCAAGCCGCAGCGCCTTTTGGCCCTGCGGCTTTTTTATTAGGGCAAATCCTCCCCAAAAAACTTTGCGTGACGCTATGATTGACGTTTACGTAAACGTAAACTTCATCTTTTCCGCTTCACTCCCGTTCTTTCGGAGCCTTCGATGTCTGACCTATCCGCCGAATTCCAAGCCCTCGCCAACTACAAGCCCACACAAAAAGTGCGCTTCGTCACCGCCGCTTCTTTGTTTGACGGCCACGACGCTGCCATCAACATCATGCGTCGCATCTTGCAAGGCATGGGTGCCGAGGTGATTCACTTGGGTCACAACCGTTCAGTGGACGAAGTGGTCACAGCCGCACTGCAAGAAGACGTGCAAGGCATTGCCATCAGCTCGTACCAAGGCGGCCACGTGGAGTACTTCAAGTACATGGTCGATTTACTGCGCCAGCGCGGCGGCGAACACATCCAAGTGTTTGGCGGCGGCGGCGGTGTGATCGTGCCCCCAGAAATTCGCGAGCTGCAAGCCTACGGCGTGACCCGCATTTACAGCCCCGAAGACGGCCAAAAGATGGGCCTGCAAGGCATGATTGGCGAGATGATCATGCGCTGCGACAAAGACTTGTCGGGCTACGCACCTAAGGCTGTGAAAGAGATTCAAGGCCATGACGAAATGGCTTGGCGCAAATTGGCGCAGCTCATCACCGCGCTCGAAAACGAAAAGGCCGATCAAAAAGTGGTCGAGGCCGTGCGCAAAGAATCGCTCAATCACAAAGTGCCCGTGCTTGGCATCACCGGCACAGGCGGTGCGGGCAAGTCGTCGCTCACCGACGAACTGGTGCGTCGCATCCGCTTGGACCAAGGCGATGCTTTGCGTATCGCCGTCATTTCTATCGACCCGTCACGCCGCAAGAGCGGCGGTGCTTTGCTGGGTGACCGCATTCGCATGAATGCCATCGGCCCATGGAGCAGTGGTTCACGCGTGTTCATGCGCTCACTCGCCACGCGCGACTTCGGCAGCGAAATCAGCGCGGCCCTGCCCGACGTGTTGGCCGCGGCCAAGTGCGCAGGCTTTGACCTCATCATCGTGGAAACCTCTGGCATTGGCCAAGGCGACGCCGCCATCGTGCCGCATGTGGACGTGCCCATGTATGTGATGACGCCCGAATTTGGCGCAGCCAGCCAGCTCGAAAAAATCGACATGCTGGACTTTGCCGAGTTCATCGCCATCAACAAGTTTGACCGCAAAGGCGCCAGCGACGCGCTGCGCGATGTGGCCAAGCAAGTGCAACGCAACAAAGAAGCGTGGCACACACCGACCGAGCAAATGCCTGTGTTCGGCACCATGGCTGCACGCTTCAACGACGACGGCGTGACCGCGCTGTACCAGGCCCTCAAAGGCCGCTTGACCGAGCTGGGCCTGACCTTCAAAGAAGGCCGCTTGCCATTGGTGAACGTGCGCCACAGCAGCAACCAAACACCCGTGGTGCCTGCCGCTCGCACACGCTACTTGGCTGAAATCACCGACACCGTGCGCGGCTACAAAAAGCGCGCACGCACACAAGCCAAACTGGCGCGCGAAATTCAACAACTGCGCGAAGCCGCACGCATGTTGGCCGAAGGCAAACCCGACCGCGCCAAAGCCTCAGAAGCCGCGATTGACTTGGCTGTGAAGCGCGAAGAAAACTTAGGTACAGCAGAGCGCAAGTTGCTGACCCAATGGCCCGACATGCAAGCCGCCTATGCAGGCGACGAGTACGTGGTGAAGATTCGTGACAAAGAGATTCGCACCGCACTCACCACCAAATCCCTCAGCGGCACTGTGATTCGCAAAGTGGCGCTGCCGCAGTACGAAGACCACGGCGAAATCTTGAAGTGGCTCATGCTCGACAACGTGCCCGGCAGCTACCCCTACACCGCTGGTACCTTCGCGTTCAAGCGCGAGGGCGAAGATCCAACCCGTATGTTTGCGGGCGAAGGCGACCCCTTCCGCACCAACCGCCGCTTCAAGCTGGTGAGCGAGGGCATGGATGCCAAGCGCTTGTCCACCGCGTTTGACTCGGTCACGCTCTACGGCAACGACCCAGACCCACGTCCGGACATTTACGGCAAAGTGGGTAACTCGGGCGTGAACGTCGCCACGCTGGACGACATGAAGGTGTTGTACGACGGCTTTGATCTGTGCAACCCCACGACCAGCGTGTCGATGACCATCAATGGTCCAGCGCCTTCTATTCTTGCGATGTTCATGAACACCGCGATCGACCAGAACATCGAGAAGTTCAAAAAGGACAACGGCCGCGATCCGACTGAAACTGAAACCGCCAAGATCAAAGAATGGGTCATGCAAAACGTGCGCGGCACGGTGCAAGCCGATATCTTGAAAGAAGACCAAGGCCAAAACACTTGCCTCTTCAGCACCGAGTTTTCATTGAAAGTGATGGGCGACATCGCCCAATACTTTGTGCACAACCAAGTGCGCAACTTCTACAGCGTGTCCATCAGCGGTTATCACATCGCCGAAGCCGGCGCCAACCCGATTTCGCAATTGGCATTCACGCTCTCCAACGGTTTCACCTTTGTGGAAGCCTACTTGGCACGCGGCATGCACATTGATGACTTCGCGCCAAACCTGAGCTTCTTCTTCAGCAACGGCATGGACCCCGAGTACACCGTGATGGGACGTGTGGCACGTCGCATCTGGGCCGTGGCGATGAAAGAAAAATACGGCGCGAATGAGCGTTCGCAGAAACTCAAATATCACATCCAAACTTCTGGCCGTTCCTTGCACGCGCAAGAGATTCAGTTCAACGACATCCGCACCACGCTGCAAGCGCTGATTGCGATTTACGACAACTGCAACAGCTTGCACACCAACGCGTTTGACGAAGCCATCACCACGCCCACCGAAGACTCGGTGCGCCGTGCCATGGCGATTCAGCTCATCATCAACCGCGAGTGGGGCTTGGCCAAAAACGAAAACCCCAACCAAGGCGCGTTCATCATCGAAGAACTCACCGAATTGGTGGAAGAGGCCGTGCTGGCCGAATTCGAGCGCATTGCCGAGCGCGGCGGTGTGTTGGGCGCGATGGAAACCGGCTACCAACGCGGCAAGATTCAAGACGAATCGATGACCTACGAAATGCTCAAGCACACCGGCGAGTTGCCCATCATCGGCGTCAACACATTCCGCAACCCACACGGCGAGCAAGTGATGGACAAACTCGAACTGGCCCGCTCCACCGAAGAGGAAAAGCAAAGCCAGTTGAACCGCTTGAACGATTTCCACACCCGCCACAAGGCAGAAGCCGCAGTGCAACTCAAACGCCTGCAACAAGCCGTCATCGACAACGCCAACGTGTTTGAAGTGCTGATGGATGCGGTGCGTGTGTGTTCACTCGGACAAATCACCAACGCCTTGTTTGAGGTGGGTGGTCAGTACCGTCGCAACATGTAAAGGCAATAATCCTTGTATTTTTAATATGCCATGTTTAAAATGCAAGGATGTTTAAAAGAAAATCATCTCAAGAAATTCGCAATCATCTGAGCTGGAGCCCTGCCGTTGCCATACTTGGCGCGCGCCAAATTGGCAAGACAACCCTTGCTCAGCAGATTGCGGCCGAATTCCCAAAATCGGTTTATCTTGATCTTGAGAACAGCCAAGCACGCGCCAAGTTAGATCAAGCGGATGTGTTTTTCCAGACCCATCGGGATAGTTTGATCGTTCTTGATGAAATTCAAAACGCGCCAGAGCTTTTCAGCACCATGCGCGGAGAGATCGATGCAGATCGACGCAATGGGCGATTTTTAATTCTCGGCTCAGCCTCGTTCAAACTGCTGCAGCAATCGCAATCGTTGGCGGGACGGTTGGCTTTGGTCGACATGGCTCCTCTGCTTCTCAGCGAAGTGCATTGCGAGTTCGCAGATATTCAAACTTTGTGGTTGCGAGGAGGCTTTCCGAACAGCTACACAGCCCCAAGCGATGAAGCCTCGTGGCTTTGGAGGGATGGTTTTGTCCGACACTTCTTAAACACGGATCTGCCAGCCTTGGGCATCAATGTCGAACCCGAATTGATGCGACGCTTTTGGCGCATGGTGGCTCATTTACATGGTCAGTTGTTCAATGCATCTAGCATTGCCACCTCGCTTGGGGTGTCATCGCCTACCGTGACGCGCTACCTTGATCACTTGGTGCAATGCCTCATGTTGCGCCGACTTGAGCCATTTCACGCCAATCTTGGTAAACGACTGGTGAAATCACCCAAAATTTATGTACGTGACAGCGGCTTGCTGCATTACCTGATGGGCATACACAGCATCAACGACATGATGGGGCATCCACTCACGGGAGCCTCTTGGGAGGGATTTTGCGTTGAGCAAATTTGCAACCACCTTCCCGCGGGGGCAAGCGTCTCTTTTTACCGCACGGCAGCAGGCGCAGAACTTGATGTCGTGGTTGAGACGGGCAGTCAGACCATGGGATTTGAAATTAAATTTTCCTCGGCACCCAAGGTGAGCAAAGGTTTTTGGCAAGCTTGCGAAGACATTGGTGTTAGCAACGCCTATGTAGTCGCCCCCGTGCAAGAAGGTTGGTTGATGGCCAACAATGTTCAGGTGATTTCACCTCTCGACATCCCGTCATATCTGAACCCTAAGATCGCCTCATGAGCATTCGTCCCCCCTTCATCGCCCCCACACGTCACACCGACGCCGACAGCGCCCTGGCTCAAGTCCAGGCGCTGTACCAGACCAGCCTGAACCACTTGCGCCAAGCGATGCGCGAGTTTGTAGCAGGCACGCACTTTGAGCAGCGCGTGCGGGCGTTTTACCCGTTTGTACGCATCCACACCAAAACGGGGGCATTGCAAGCCCATGGTGAAGGCGCTGGCTTGAGCTACGGCTTTGTGGCCGAGCCTGGTCGATACGAGACCACCCTCACCCGCCCCGATTTGTTTGCAGCGTATTACCGCGAGCAGTTCCACCTGCTGCTGCAAAACCACGGCGGCACGCTGGAAGTAGGCGTGAGCCACCAGCCCATTCCTGTGCACTTTTCGTTCGCCGACAACGACCATGTGGAAGGTGAAATGAGCGCCGAGCGCCGTCACCTCATGCGCGAAGTGTTTGACCTGCCCGACCTCACCGCCATGGACGACGGCATTGCCAACGGCACATTTGAGCCCAAGCCCAACGAGCCTCAGCCTTTGTCGTTGTTCCCTGCCGCACGCATGGACTACTCGTTGCAGCGCCTGCGCCACTACAGCGGCACCAGCCCCGAGCATTTTCAGAACTATGTGTTGTTCACCAACTACCAGTTCTACATCGACGAGTTTGTGCGTTTGGGCCACGAGGCCATGCAAGACCCCAACAGCGAATACATCGCGTTTGTGGAGCCCGGCAATGTGGTCACACGCCGCGTGGGTTTGACCACTGAAGCGAACGATGCACGGGGCAAAGTGCCACCACGTTTACCGCAAATGCCCGGCTACCACTTGGTACGCGCAGACCACACCGGCATCACCATGGTGAACATCGGCGTGGGCCCCGCCAACGCCAAAAACATCACCGACCACATCGCTGTACTGCGCCCGCATGCGTGGCTGATGCTGGGCCACTGCGCAGGCTTACGTAACACGCAGCAGCTGGGCGACTATGTGCTGGCCCATGGCTATGTGCGTGAGGACCACGTGCTGGACGAAGAGCTGCCGCTGTGGGTCCCCATCCCCGCGCTGGCCGAAATTCAAGTCGCGCTAGAGCAAGCGGTGAAAGATGTGACGCAGTGCCAAGGCGCCGAGCTCAAACGCATTTTGCGCACAGGCACCGTGGCCAGCACCGACAACCGCAACTGGGAACTGTTACCTGACAACACGCCGCAACGCCGCTTCAGCCAAAGCCGCGCCGTGGCGCTGGACATGGAAAGCGCCACGATTGCAGCGAACGGGTTTAGGTTCCGTGTGCCCTACGGCACGTTGCTGTGCGTGAGCGATAAGCCGCTGCACGGCGAAATCAAACTGCCAGGCATGGCCAACCACTTCTACCGCGAGCGTGTGGACCAACATTTGCGCATCGGCATGCGCGCGATTGAGTTGCTGCGCCAGCAAGGGCCTGCACAGTTGCACAGCCGTAAGCTGCGCAGCTTTGCTGAAGTGGCGTTTCAATAAACGCCAAACAAAAATAATTAATCAGATATCCGAAGGCGGATACGGCGTCATCACACGATCTTGCAGCGAATGAGTGCATCCTCATCGACCGTGTAGATGGCACACATCCTGTGATAGCCATCCGCAATAACGACTTTTCCTAACGCCGAGTCACGAACCAAAAGAAGTGGCGACAGCGCCGTGCCAGCGGCAATCTTTTTGCCGTCTTTTTCTACGTGTGAATTACTCACACCCAGTAAAGAAAGCGAAGATGCTCGAAAAATATCTTTGGCTTTGAATTGAACGATCGAAGCTTTTCGCAACTTCGATACGACTTTCTTTGCTTGCTTGGTATCGTAGATCAGACACAAGTACGACTCAGCTGCAGGGTAGTCATGCTCTTCAACGTCATCTAACCAGTGGATAGTTTTTTTACGCGTTGCCATTTTTAACCTTTCTGTTGTGAATTATTTCGCTTTGCCTAGTGCATGCGTTCGCACAAGCATGTAGATCACGGGCAACACCAACAACGTCAAAAGTGTTGTGGTCATCATGCCGCCAACAATCACAAGGGCGAGAGGACGCTGGGCCTGCGAACCAATCGCATGTGAAAGCGCAGCGGGCAACAACCCAAGTCCAGCCAACAAGGCGGTCATCATGACGGGACGCATTCGCAAAGACGCCCCTTCAATCACAGCCTCGCGAATCGCCTGGCTGGTGAGCCCGCCATGATCGCTCATCTTGTTTTCAATTAGTTTTCGGACATACGAGATCAAAATCACACCGTCTTGAATCGCAATTCCAAAGAGTGACAAAAATCCAATCGCCGCAGAGATTGATAATTCTTCCCCCGTCAAATACAAGGCCAAGATTCCACCAATCGCAGCAAATGGCACATTGATCAACACAAGGCCCGCATCACGCAAACTATTGAATGCAAAAAACAAGAGTAAGAAAATGACTGCCAACGTGGCGGGAATGATCAGCATCAGTTTTTGCTGCGCCTCTTTCATTTGATCAAACTGCCCGGCCCACTTGAGGGAGTAGCCGTGAGGGATGACCACCTCTTTGGCAATCCGTGATTGGACCTCTGCGACAGTACTGCCTAAATCACGATCACGAATACCAAATTTAACGGCCATGTAACGCTGCGCCCCTTCTCGGTAAACAAAAAATGGGCCGTTGACTTGCTCAATCTTTGCCAACATTTTCAGAGGAATTCGAGAGCCATCCGGTGCATCAACCAACAATCGCCCCAGTCGCTCGACATCTGAGCGTTCTTGATTTGGCAATCGAATTGCGAGGTCAACACGACGTTCACCTTCAAGCACAGTGGTAGCCACGCCACCGCCGATCGCATTGCTGATCACATTTTCTAAGTCGTTGACATTGATACCAAATCGAGAGCAAGCCAATCGATCAACGATGATGTTCAATGTAGGCTGCCCCATGGCACGCAAAATACCGGCATCCACAACGCCCGGTGTCGTGTCAAGCACATGTTCCATCTGCTCGGCCAAGGTGGTGAGTTGGTCCAAATCTCGGCCAAAAATCTTGACCGAATTTTCTCCCTTCACCCCTGAAATCGCCTCAGCTACGTTATCTTGAATGTATTGAGAAAAACTGATGTCGACGCCGGGCACTTTGTCCATTTCAGCCTTCAAGCGTCGGACCACGTCTTCTCGCGTGACGCCTTTAGGCCAAGCCTCTGGGTCTTTGAACGAGACGGAATATTCTTGATTGAATACGCCCGTTGCATCGGTCCCATCATCGGGCCTACCGATTTGCGCAGTCACATTTTTAACCTCTGGTTGAGCCATGAAAAAATGGCGCAACTGCTGACTGACTTTGATTGAGTAATCTAAATCCACAGTGGTTGGCAACGTCACACGTACCCAAAGATTGTTTTCTTCAAGGGTGGGCAAGAATGATGTCCCCAGCCTGGTAAACAAAATCAATGCAATGGCAAAACAAGCCAATGCAGATCCGAGGACGACTTTAGGCTTGTCGAGCATTTGCCCAACGATGGCTCGGTATTTCGCCATCATCTTGATCATGTATTGCGGCTCATGAAGCTCGGTCTTCCCCGTATACGCAAATGATGCGAGTGCAGGAACAAGCGTCAGCGCCAAAACAATAGACGCCAGCAAAGCCACGCCCATGGTCATGCCCATCGGATGGAAAATTTTCCCTTCAACACCACCCAGAATAAATAGCGGTGAATAGGCGACGATGATGATGCCCGTTGAAAAAATAACAGGGCGCTGCACTTCGGCGACCGCAGACACAATTGCATCGCTCAGATTCGCATGCCGCTTTTCTTCAATTAAGCGAATGATGTTTTCAATCACAATCACGGCGGCGTCCACAATCAAACCAAAATCGACGGCCCCCAAAGAAATTAAGTTGGCAGGAATTCCCACTTGGGTCATGCCAACAAACGCAGCGCACAGGCCCAAAGGAATGACCATTGCCACGATCAGAGCGCCGCTGAAGTTTGCCAAAAAGGCATACAACACCATCAACACCAAAACAACGCCAACAACCAACGTGTGCTGCACTGTCTCTACCGTCAAATCTAACAAATGTTGACGATCGTAGAAAGGCGTGATCTTGACGCCTCTTGGCAACTCAGATGCATTCACTTCCTTGATTCGTTCGCGAACACGACCCAGAACCTCACTCGCATTGCCACCGCGTCGCATGAGGACGATCGCCTCCACGATGTCATCTGATTCATTTTGCGCAACAGAACCTAATCGAGGCGCGAACCCTGTAATGACTTCCGCCACATCGCCAACGCGAACAGGTACGCCGCGATTGACAGCGATCACAATGTTGCGAATGTCTTCAAGCGATCGCAGCATGCCAACGCCTCGCACGACAACGCGTTGGCTACCCGTGTTAAGTACATCTCCGCCTGTGTTGCCGTTTGCATTTGTAACGGCCATCATCAACTGGCTGAGGGTCACGTCATAGAGCTGCAACTTGCTGGATTCAGGAAGAATTTGATATTGCTTCACTCGACCACCAAACCCAGTGATGTCTGCAATACCCGGCACTGTTTTGAGCGCCTTATAGATATCCCAATCTTGCAAGGTCTTGACTGAAGTCAGATCCCACCCAGGCGCATCAATTCGGTAACGCATGATTTCACCCAACGCATCTGCGTTAGGTGAAAGGTTGGGATCAACGCCGGAGGGAAGACTTGCATTACCCAAATACTGCAAAACGTTATTACGCGCCACAAATGCAGTTGCATCATCTTTGAATTGAATTGTGACGACGCTCAAACCGAACAACGAAATGGATCGGAAGGCTTTGGCATCAGGCACACCTGCTAAAGCAGTTTCAATTGGAATGGTCAGCTGTTGCTCAACTTCCAGCGTGCTTCGTCCAGGCCATTGGGTGATGACCTGAACGTTCAGTGGTGAAACGTTTGGATAGGGCTCAATCGGAAGTTCACGAAATGCATGAATGCCAGCGAACAATAAAGCGATGCATGCAGCAACAACCAGCCATCTATTTCTGATCATCTGACGGGCGAACTTGAATGGCCCGTAGCTTGAATTCACGTGACTCATGGCTTGCCCGCTGAAGTTGATGCTGCGCCAACGGCTTTTGGTGCATTCACCAAAGAACGATCAACCAACACGCCCCCTTCTACAACGACCTGGTCAGCACTGCCAATTTCGGTCGTGATTGCTAAGTGGTCGTTGTCATTTCCAGGAACCACATTCACAGGAATGCGTCTGTAGTTGCCGGTAGATTCTTTGACGATGACAAACGATTGCGCACCATCTTGAACCACGGCCATACGGGGCACGACGGGTAACTTCTTCAACCCAACGGTCACTTGCGCTTTGGCAAACATGTCTGGCTTAAGTTCACCCTTGGCGTTAGGAAGGTCAACCCTGATGCTCACAGCGTGAGTTTGAGGGTCGAAGGTTGGCGAGATAAAGCTAATTTTTCCTTGGCGCTGCTCACGCTCCAAGCCCAACACTTGGATGTCAACCGTTTGGCCAATTTTTAACTTGGGCAAATCTGACTCAAAAACATTGCCTAAGAACCACAACGATGAAAGATCAGCAACAGAACCAAGGCTATCTCCAGTATTGAGATACCCCCCCACGTCCACATTTCTCTTGGTCACAACGCCATTGATTGCGGAGACGACCGTCAGGTACTCTGAAGCCGCGCCGCGTCCTTCTAATGCAACGATATCTGCCGGACTTACGCCCAAGATACGCAGCTTATTTCGGGCGCCTTCTAAGGTCGCTTTGGCATCTTCATATAAATCTTGCGTCGCATCTGTGTTGAGCGTTTTGGCCGTACGTTTGGCCAAAAGAAATTCGTTTTGCGCGGAAATAAATTCAGGGCTGTAAATCCAAGCAATGGGCTGACCTACTTTGACAGCCTGCCCTTCAATCATGGCCAACCGATCAACACGGCCAGGCACACGCGCCGAGAGCTGCTGCAAACGCAAGCTATCAATGGATAACTTGCCTGTCATTGCCACAACTTCTTGCACCTCTTGCTGCGTGATGGATTCAGTTTTAACCAAATCCTCAGCCAGCCCAGACACATGAGACTTATTCGTTGATGAGGTGTCTTGCGCGCTACTTTGCTCACCGCCCAAAAGCTTGGATCCCATCACACCCAAACCGACGCCAACCACAGCGGCAATTGCAATAATTTTTTTCATTTTTTGATTCATTTTTCTTTATTCAGAAAGGCCAACAGCAACGTCTAATGCGACCTTTGCTTGAATTGCGAATGAGCGTGACTGCTCTCTTTGAATTTCTGAGGTTTTGAGCGCGTTGAACGCATTGAGTAAATCTGTGTAGGAAGCCTGTCCTGTTGAATACGCAGACAAAGTCAACCGATATCCAATTTGCGCTTGTTTAAGCACACGTTCCTCTATTAGCTTGAGCTGATCTAATGATTGCGTCCATTGGTGATAAGAGGATCGAACACCAAAAATCACTTGTTGACGAAGTGATTCATCGTTCTCTAATGTTGAAGCCAAGTAGGCTTTAGCCTGATCAATCAAGTTCTTTTCTTTTTGCCCGTAGTAGAGAGGAAGCGTGACGCCTAGATTCAAGCCATAGCTGTTGTTATTGCTAAATCCCCAAGGGGGTGATGATGAATGGGCTAGCACACCAACACTAAGGTCAGGTAACTTGCCCAATTCAGCAAGCTCCACACTCTTTCGAGCAGACTCAATAACGAACTGCGAAGCCTTCACTTGTGGATTGATATCTAAAGCTTTCGCCTCAACGCCATCAAGATTTGTTTTGGCCTGATCAACAGCCACCTCTGCCATTTTTAACTTGAGAGGTTCTTTGCGTCCAATCAACGCAGAGATTTGATCTTCCAATATTTTTTGCTGACGCTGCAACCCTAGAAGATCAGTTTCTAACTGCGCTTGAGCCACTTGTGCATTGATGTAATCTGCGTATGCAGCAGCATTGTTTGCGTAACGAATTTTTGTAATTTGTTTGATCTGCTCAAGTCTTTGTACTTGTACTTTGGTGAGATCAATCTGAATTGCTGTTTGCTGCCAATTACTCCACGTTGTCCTCAGCTGCCCGATCAATTGCAACTTGAGAAGATTGACCTGCTCTTTAGACAAATCGGCTTGTGCTTTGACAACCTCACCAGCCAATCGCTTCTTGCCAGGCCACATAAAGTTTTGCGAAATGCCCCACGCCATACCGGTGGATGAGTTGACGTTCAACGGGCTATTACGCAACGGATCTTGCGTCACACTCAGTGTGGGGTTATCTAGGGCCTGTGCCGGTGAGATACCCAGTTCAACTGCACGAGCCGATTCAGATGCGGATCGGAGTTGGGGATTGTTTTGTTTCAAAGCATCAATGAGCTCTGAAAGTGACCACCCAGTTGCTTGCTCTACTTTTGGCTTTTGAGCTTCTTGCTCACCCTCGGCCAAAACACTCAAACACAGCCCACTCAGCAACATGAGCAGTACCGGTATTTTTGATGGAATAAAACTACGCATCTCAACTCTTAATTTTTAGTTAGAGCGAGTCTGCCTTACCCAACCTGACCAACACCTGATGAAACAGGCGCTGCTGTCTTTACAAACTAATTTTTAAAACTAAGTTCCACGTAGAGCTTCGCCCATTCTCTCGCCCAACCGAACAGTTTGCGCAGCTTGCCATGTAGGGTTAAGTGTGATCGTATCTTTGGGCCACAACAGCACGACGGTAGAGCCCAACAAAAAGCGCCCCATTTCCTCGCCTTGCTTCAAGCTCAGGTCTTGGTCGTCATACGTCCACTCGCGCACCATGCCTGGACGGGGTGGGTTGACCACGCCATGCCAAGGTGTGGCCATACTGCCCACGATGGTGGCACCCACTAGCACCAACACGTATTGCTGTGGTGTTTTGCCAGCGAGAGCAGGCATGTCAAACACACACACGACCCGCTCGTTGCGCGCGAACAAACCGGGCACGCCACGCGCCGTGGCGGGGTTGACCGAGAACAAATCACCGGGCACATGGATCATGCGGCGCAAGCGACCGGCGCTGGGCATGTGGATGCGGTGGTAGTCCTTGGGGCTGAGATAGATGGTGGCGAACTCGCCATCTTGGAACTGCGCAGCCAAGGTGGCGTCACCGCCTACCAACGCTTGCGTGCTGTAGCTGTGGCCTTTGGCTTGAAACACTTGATCGCCATCGATGCGGCCCAGCTGGCTGATCGCGCCGTCAACGGGGCACACAAACGCCGCGTCGGCCAAGGGGCGTGCGCCGGGCTTTAAGGCGCGGGTGAAGAAGTCGTTGAAGCATGCGTACTGCGTGATGTCAGGCTGTGCAGCCTCGTCCATGTTGACTTGGTATTTGCCCACGAACCACTTGATCAAGGCATGGGTCCATTTGCCGCAACGCGCACGCGCCACAGCGCCCGCGAATTGCGTGAGCAACTGTTTGGGCATCACATATTGGGAGAGAACAAATAAGGTATCAGACACGTCATAGCCTTGTCATAAGTTGCCCAGATTTTAGGCGGGCAAAATGCACCCATGAGCACCCCACTTTTTGAATGCAAGCACCTCCTCAAACGCTACGGTGACAACACCGTGGTGAACGATGTGTCTTTCCACATCGCACCTGGCGAATGCCTAGGTGTCATCGGCCCCAACGGCGCAGGCAAAACCACCACGTTGCGCATGTGCCTCGGCCTTGCGCAGTCCGATGGCGGCAGCATCCAGGCCTTCGGTTTGTCCATGCCCGATGACGCACTGGCCATCAAAGCGCGTTTGGGTGTGGTGAGTCAGTTCGACACGCTCGACCCCGACTTCACCTGCGCTGAAAACCTGATGGTGTTTGGCCGCTACTTTGGGATGAAGAAGGCCGACATTCAAGCGCGCATTCCACAGCTGTTGGAATTTGCCGCACTCTCGCACAAAGCCAACGCCAAGCCAGGCGAGTTATCGGGCGGTATGAAGCGCCGCTTGAGCTTGGCCCGCGCCCTCATCAACAACCCCGACTTGCTACTGCTCGACGAGCCCACCACAGGCCTAGACCCGCAAGCCCGCCACCTGATGTGGGAGCGTTTGCAGCAATTGCTGCAACAAGGCAAATCCATCTTGTTGACCACCCATTTCATGGACGAGGCCGAGCGCTTATGCAACCGACTGTTGGTACTCGATCACGGCAAAAAAATTGCCGAAGGCACACCACGTGATTTGATTGCGCAGCACCTAGAACCCGACGTGGTGGAGGTCTATGGCAACGGTGCATTGGCCTTGGTCGACAGTCCACTCGCGGCATTCGCCCAACGCGTTGAAACGAGTGGCGAGACCGTGTTTTTCTACACCCAAGATGCCGCGCCCTTGCTGCAGGCGCTCAACATCCACGCAGGCCTGCGCACGCTACACCGCCCTGCCAACTTGGAAGACTTGTTTTTGAAAATGACCGGACGCCAAATCCGCGAGGAAGGCTAAGAGAGATGAACACCTATTTCCGTTTCTGGCCCGTCTTCTTGCGCAACCTGTTGGTGTGGCGCAAGCTCGCCATTCCCAGCCTCGTGGCCAACATTGCTGAACCCTTGATGTGGCTCGTGGCCTTTGGCTACGGCTTAGGCGCACTGGTGGGTGATGTGACGTTAGGCGCAGACAAAGTACCGTACATCTTGTTCTTGGCCAGCGGCTCAATTTGCATGAGTGCCATGAACGCTGCTACGTTTGAAGCGCTGTACTCGGCCTTTTCACGGATGCATGTGCAAAAAACCTGGGACGGCATCTTGAACGCGCCCATGCGATTGGACGATGTGCTGTTGGCCGAAATGTTGTGGGCTGCCTTCAAGTCGCTGTTCACCATCACGGCTATCTTGGGCGTGATGTTTGCGCTAGGCATCACCCAAAGCTGGAAGCTCTTGGCTGCGTGGCCCATTCTGCTGTTTGTCGGCATCACCTTCAGCTGCATCGCCCTGATCTTCAATGCACTGGCCAAAGGTTACGACTTCTTCACCTACTACTTCACGCTGTTTCTCACGCCCATGATGTTTTTGAGCGGCGTGTTTTTCCCCAGCGACCAACTGCCCGGCGTCGTGCGCGACATCGCAGCTTGGCTGCCCCTCACCCAAGCCATCGCCTTGGTACGCCCCTTGTTTCTGGACCAATGGCCCGCTGACGCAGCGATGCACCTAGGCGTGCTGGCCGTCTACACCGTGGTCGCTTGGAAGATCGCGCTGCATCTGACTAAAAAACGTTTCAAAGCCTAAAGTTGCGGCACTGAAGCACTTACCAAAAAAATTCACCCGACTCAAGTTAGGGAGTTTCTAGCCGATTCGTACGACAACACGAATTGGAGTTGGAATGTCTGTCACTGTCATCAACAAGTCTGTCAGCAGCCTTGCGCAAGCCTTTGCGCAAAAAAAGACGGCTTTACCTGCAGTGGTCACGCCCAGAATTGCGCTTCCAACGCCGGCTTTAGCCAAGCCCATGACGGCGGTAATTAAGCCAGTCGATTCCTTCACTAGCGCGACTGCATTTTTGGCGCAACGAACGCCACTTGAAACTACGTTTGCCACGAATAGCACGTCTCCCACAATCACGCTGACCAAAGCCTATTCAAGCAACTTGGAGGTGGCGGGGGACACGGGCTTGAAACCCCTTGCGACCACAGGCACACTGACGAATACCGTCAGTGAGACTGTGTCTTTGAGAAAAGGGGTGATTTACACCCTCAACACATCATTCGGACTGAACAACATCAAAGGCAATGCACTGATTGCCGTCAAAGATGCCAATGGGACTACGCTGAGCTCAATCAAGAGCGCCGTGGGAAAAACCAGTGCGGCACTGACATTCACGCCAGCGGCTGATGGCGTGTTCGCAATTAGCCTCACGGGCCAACCCATTGCCCCAACCAAAACCACCGCAGCATCGACCACCGACCTCTACAGCAGCTATCGCATACAGGTGACGCAACCTCTGTCAAAACTTCCCACAAAAAGTGGCAACACCAATGTGGACGCGTTGGTGCTTGGCGGCACCAACGCATGGCAACATGCGGTGGGCAGCACAGCCACCACATCGACGAACGTGATCAATGACTCTCTCAAATCCTTGAACAATGTGGTCGACAACAGCGCCGAGATTTCTTACGCATTCATGGACGATGCGTTCTTGGGTGGCCTGACAGGCAATGATGCGAAAAAACCCTCTGTGATGGATGACGTCACCAAGACTGCTGTCACCTCAGCGTTTGATTACCTTTCCACCCTGATCAACGTGAAGTTCAAGTTAGCCAATAGCGCAACCGATGCCAGCATCATCTTTGGAGAAAACGCTCAAAAGACGACTAGCAGTGCAGGCTATGCCAATCCACCAAATCAAAGCGGCACACACCCACAGTATTTGTTCTTGGCCAATGATGCATCTACCAACGACTCAGCCACCAACGGTGGTTTTGCCACGGGAACTTATGGCTGGCAAACTTTGGTGCATGAAATCGCGCACACCATGGGTCTGAAGCACCCGTTCAATGGCAATGCAGGCGGTGGCGGCTCACCCGCACCTTACTTGCCGCCGGCCACGAACAACCATCGCTACTCAGTCATGTCGTACACAAGCGCGGCCGATTCAAAAATACTCACGGCCACCGTCAAAAATGGCAGCACCAGCGTGAGCCAAGCGCAAGTCAGCCCATCAACTTACATGACTTATGACATTGCGGCTTTGCAGTATTTATATGGCGCAAACACAGACACAACAAGCACCGATGCCAAACTGACCAAGATACAAACACTCGATTTCACTGACAACTACAAAGGCATGCAAACCCTTTGGACACCCAACGGTGCAACACTGGATGCAAGTGCTACGACACATAAAAACATCATCGATTTAAGAGGTGGCGCGTACAGCTCAATTAACTATCTAGGCACAGGCGCAGCACAATTCACCAACCAAATTAATGCCGCAGGCATCACCGAAAGCAAGGCAGTCGCCTCTCAAGTGAAATACTTCAATGCATCAATCACAGCAGCCTATACCGCTAACAACAACGTGGCTTTGGCATATGGCAGCAAGATCACACAAGCCAAAGGTGGGGCTGCAGACGACGCGTTTTACGTCAGTAACTACGCAAGCAGTCTTGTTGGTGGCGCAGGCACAGACACCGTGTATTTGACGGGTGCAGCAACCGACTGGACAGCCTCGAACAATACGAGTTTGCTCTCTAAAGGGGGTGCGCTGAGTTCTGACATCGTTTTAACGAACAAAACGACTAAAGCACAGATATCGCTCAATGGCATTGAAAAGTATGCGTTCTACAACGCCACCAGTCTGATTACCAAAACGTGAGCTCGCATGAGCGTCGTCAGGCAAATGAAGGTCAACCCCCGCTAATATTGATCTTTTGATTCAACCGACAACACAAGGATTTCCCAATGAGCATTCAAACCGTAGGCATCATCGGCGCCGGCACCATGGGCAACGGCATTGCACAAGCATGTGCAGTGTCTGGCGTGAACGTGGTGATGGTCGACATCTCTGACGCGGCCGTGGCCAAAGGCCTCGCCACCGTGTCGGGCAGCTTGGACCGTTTGATCAAGAAAGAAAAAATCACCGAAGCCGACAAAGCAGCTGCTTTGTCACGCATCAAAACCAGCACCAGCTACGACGATCTGCAAGGCGCGCAACTGGTCATCGAAGCGGCCACCGAGAACTACGACCTGAAGGTGAAGATCGTCAAGCAACTCGACGGCATGCTGGCCCCCGAAGCCATCATTGCTTCGAACACCTCATCCATCTCGATCACCAAGCTCGCGGCGGTCACCACGCGCGCAGACCGCTTCATTGGCATGCACTTTTTCAACCCCGTGCCCATGATGGCACTGGTGGAAATCATCCGGGGTTTGCAAACCTCCGATGCCACACACGCGGCCGTGCACGACCTGTCTACACGACTCGGAAAGTCTCCCATTACCGTGAAGAACGCGCCAGGCTTTGTGGTCAACCGCATCTTGGTGCCCATGATCAACGAAGCCTTTTTTGTGCTGGCCGAAGGTGTGGCCTCGGCCAAAGACATCGACGCCGGCATGATGCTGGGCTGCAATCAACCCATCGGCCCCTTGGCTTTGGCCGACATGATTGGCTTGGATGTGTGCGTGGCGGTGATGGACGTGTACCTGCAAGAATTTGGTGACAGCAAATACCGCGCATGCCCCTTGCTCAAAGAGATGGTCGCGGCAGGCCACTTGGGTCGCAAAACAGGACGTGGCGTTTACACGTACTAAGCATCCCGCAGCCACCACTTCACTCGCGCTGACATGAAGTACGCCCTGCTCTCCGACATTCACAGCAATTTGCATGCGCTGGAGGCATGCTTGGCACATGCGCAAACGCAAGGCGTTGAGCGCATCGCCATCTTGGGTGATTTGGTGAGCTATGGCGCTTTTCCCTCAGAGGTGGTGGCTCGCTGCCAAACCCTTCAACAAGAAGGCGCCATCGTGCTGCGTGGCAATCACGAAGAGCTGATTCAAACGCACAACATAAACACAGCCAATCCCAACCCTTCGCTGGGCAGTCAAACGGCAGAGTGGACGCACGACCAGCTGTCGCCCGCGCAACGGTTTTGGTTGGAAATCTTGCCGCTCACCGCGCAGGTTGATCAGATGCTGTTGGTGCATGCCAGCGCAGATGCGCCTGAACGTTGGCGCTATGTAGAAGACGAGCGCACCGCAGGTCTGAGCCTAGATGCAGCGTGCGCCCACCTCGACGTGCGCTATGTGTTTGGTGGCCATGTGCACCACCAATCGCTGTACTACCGAGGCACAGGCCGCCAGTTGATGGCATTCAAACCAACGTCTGGCGTGCCCATCCCCACGCCCAAACACCGCCAGTGGATTGCCACCATTGGCTCGGTAGGCCAACCCCGCGATGGCAACCCACGCGCGATGTACGCCGTGTTTGACAGCACCGCCGCGAAGCTGACGTTTCACCGCGTCGCGTATGACCACCGTGCGGCCGCTCGCGCCGTGCGCGAAGCGGGCTTGCCCGAATACTTTGCCCAGCGCTTGGAGACCGGCAAATGAAACGCCTAGCAGCAGGGACCGAGCTGGACGGGTTCCGCATCGGCGCTTGCTTGCACGCAGGCGGCATGGCGCACATTTACGAAGTGACCTATGCCGACGAGCGGCCTGCCCCGTTCGACATGGTGATGAAAGTGCCGCGTATGACCGCGGGCGACGGCGCAGAAAACATTGTGGGCTTCGAGGTGGAACACCAAATCTTGCAAGTGCTGCACGGGACGCATGTGCCCCGCTTTGTGGCCGCAGGCGATTTGGTGAACCTGCCTTACTTGGTGATGGAGCATGTGCCCGGCCTTACCTTGCAGCAAGTGCTGGATGGCCACGCGCACCAACGCACGCGCGCAGAAGTAGCAGACATCGCGCAGCTTGGCGCATCCATCGCGCGAGCGGCTCACAGCCTGCACCAACAAAACACCTGCCACCTCGACATCAAACCCGCCAACGTGCTGCTGCACCCCGACGGCCACGCCGTGTTGCTGGACTTTGGGTTGTCCTGCCACGCACACTACCCCGACTTGCTCGCCGAAGAGCTACGCAAAGCCGTGGGCTCGCCCGCGTGGATAGCGCCTGAACAAGTGGTGGGCGTGCGCGGCGATCCGCGCAGCGACATCTTTGCGATTGGTGTGATGCTGTACGAGTTGGTCACGAGCGAACTGCCTTTTGGCAACCCACAAACCAGTGGCGGCATGCGCCAACGTTTGTGGATGGACCCCACCCCTCCACGCCGTTTGCGTGATGACTTGCCCGAGTGGTTGCAAGAAGTGGTGTTGCGTTGCCTAGAGCCCGAGGCGGCCAAGCGCTACCCATCGGCCGCGCATTTGGCATTTGACTTAGAGCATCCCGAGCAAGTGAAAGTCACCAAGCGTGGCAAACAACTGCAAGGCACGCCGTTTTTCACCCACTTCAAACGCTGGCTCAAGGCTGCGGGCATGCACTACCAGCCCAGCCCACTGCCTTCGCAGCAAATTGACGAAGTGCCCATTCTGATGGTGGCGGTGCCCAACCATGATGCGAGTGACGCCACCTTGTATTCGCTGCGTCAGGCGGTGGCACGTTCGCTGGGTATTCGCCCAGGCGCTCGGCTGGCGGTAGTGACGGTGATCTCACCCAACCTCAGCAGCACATCAGAACACGACAAAAGCGAAACTACGCTGCATCGCCAATACCGCACCATGCTGCAGCAATGGGCGCAGCCGCTGGACTTAGACGATCACCAAACTTCGTACCACGTGCTTGAAGCCAGCGATGTGGCCCAGGCCATCGTGCGCTATGCCGAAGGCAACAACGTGAGCATGATCGTCATGGGTGCAGCCACGCATGGTTTGCAAATGCAACGCTTTGTGGCCACCGTGCCAATCAAGGTCGCGATGGAGGCACCTTGCACGGTTATTTTGGTCAAGCAAGCACTGCCGTTTGAGCACCTTCACAACCACTAAAGATCCATGAAAAAAGCCACCCTAAGGTGGCTTTTTATTTTCAACCGCTCTAAGCGATTCGATTAGTCAGCGTACACGCCAGCAGCCTGAATGATCGGGCCCCACTTGGCGATTTCTGAGGCGACAAACTTCTTGTGCTCAGCAGGGTCCGAACGCTTGTCGGTCACCACCACAGCGCCCAAGGCTTGTTGCTTCTTGATGAACTCTGGGTCTTTCAACGCAGTTTTCAAAGCTTTGTTGATCTTGGCCGTCACATCTGCGGGTGTGCCTTTGGGGGCGTACACGCCGTGCCAAATGGTGACTTCAAAACCTTTGAGGCCAGACTCTTGCAGAGTAGGCAAGTTCTTGAGCGCAGGCGTGGTCAAACGCTTGGCCGTGGTCACAGCAAATGCCTTGACGGTTTTGCCTTCGATTTGGCTGGTGGTGTTGGTGCTTTGATCGCACAACAGGTCGATCTGACCGCCCATCAAATCATTCATGGCAGGCGCTGTGCCTTTGTAGGGCACAGTGGTCATGTCGGTCTTGATCGCGTCTTGGAACAACAAACCACACAGATGTGAAGCGGCGCCCAAACCAGCATTTCCTAAGTTGACCTTGCCTTTGTTTTGCTCAATCCAAACAGCCAATTCTTTGTAGTTGTTGGCGGGCAATGTAGGACGACCAATGAGCGTCATCGGTACATCGTTGACCATGCCCAAGTACTCGAAATCTTCGGTGGTGTTGTAAGGCATCTTGCGATACAAGGCTGGCGATGTGGCCATGCCAATGTGATGCAGCAACAGCGTGTGTCCATCTTGAGGGGCTTTGGCCACTTTGTTGGCGCCAATCGTGCCACCGGCACCAGCCACGTTCTCGACCACCACGTTGGCCCCCAAAGGCTTGCGCAAGGCCTCGGCCAAATCACGCGCCACGCGATCTGTTGGACCACCTGCCGTGAACGGCACCACGATGGTGACAGGCTTGTCTTTGATGGGGAAATCGGCAGCGTTGGCGCCGTTCAATGCGGCCACAGCCAACAAACTCAAAGTGAACAGTTTTTTCATGAGGTCTCCTTAATGACAGAGCATGATAGTAAAGCCTACCAAGCCCTAAAGATTGGCGGGATTTACCTAAGTCGATTGAGGTACATCAACCCCGCCACAAATAGGAGTTACTGGTACGTGCGCGCGTCTTCGATGACCTTGCCATCGTTGGGCAAACTGCCCACGGCCACCAAGGTCACATCGGCACGCAACTTGGTGATATCACGCACAGCCTCACCAATTTTCGCAGCCAAGCCATCTGCCTCTTGCGCTTCGACTTTGAGGCTCATTTGGTCATTGGCCATCTCACCCGTCACGACCAAACGCGCACGCTTGATCTCAGGGAAACGTTTGACGACTTCGGCCACTTGGCCTGGGTGCACAAACATGCCGCGAACCTTGGTGGTTTGATCTGCGCGCCCCATCCAGCCCTTGATGCGCACATTGGTACGACCTGTGGGGCACTGGCCAGGCAGCACGGCAGACAAGTCACCCGTGCCAAAACGAATCAATGGGTAGTCGGGGTTGAGGGTGGTGATAACCAACTCGCCCACTTCACCTTCAGGCACAGGGTCTCCTGTGCCGGGGCGCACGATTTCCACAATCACGCCTTCGTCTAGTACCAAGCCTTCGCGAGCTTCGGTTTCATACGCAATCAAGCCGAGGTCAGCGGTGGCGTAGCACTGGTAGCCCGCAATGCCGCGCTCAGCCAACCAATCGCGCAAGCTAGGGGGAAAGGCCTCGCCAGACACCAAGGCCTTGGTGACGCTGGGCAATTTCACGCCCATCTCGGCGGCTTTCTCCACAATGATTTTCAAGAAACTGGGCGTGCCGATGTAGCCCGCAGGCTTCAACTCCGCCATGGCACCCACTTGCTGTTCGGTCTGACCTGTGCCGCCTGCAAACACAGTGCAACCAATGGCGTGTGCGCCCGTTTCCATCATCGAGCCCGCAGGCGTGAAGTGGTAGCTGAAGCAGTTGTGTGCGAGTTCGCCTGCACGGAAACCTGCGGCGTAAATGGCACGGGCCATGCGCCAGTAATCTGGGCGTGCGCCTTCGGGTTCATAAATGGTGCCGGGGCTGGCAAACACGCGAGGCATGGCTTTGCCAAAACCAATCGCCGCGAAGCCGCCAAACACATTCGTCGCACGTTGTTCTTGTTGCTGCGCCAACAACTCGTATTTGCGAATCACAGGCAACTTAGCCAGCGCTTCGCGGCTGGTGATGCTGGCAGCATTCACACCGGCCAAAGATTTGGTAAATGCAGGGGAATTCTTTTGCGCGTGTGCCACTTGTGCTGGCAGCGCAGCCATGAGCGCAGCTTCGCGCTCGACAGGGTTGCGGGTTTCGAGTGCGTCGTAATGGTGAGACATGTGCGAGCCCCTTATGCCAACCAACGCTTGCGGCGCTTATAGCTTTTGGCGTCTTTGAAGCTCTTGCGTTCACCGCCGCCCATGCCGAGGTAGAACTCTTTCACGTCTTCGTTATTCGCCAAGTCAGCGGCAGCACCGTCCATCACGATGCGACCTGACTCCATGATGTAGCCGTAATCGGCGTACTTCAAAGCCATGTTGGTGTTTTGCTCAGCAATGAGGAAGGTGACTTTTTCTTTCTCGTTCAAATCTTTGACGATGTTGAACACCTCTTCCACGATTTGTGGAGCCAAGCCCATCGACGGCTCGTCCAGCAACACCATGTTGGGATTGGCCATGATGGCGCGACCAATCGCGCACATTTGCTGCTCGCCACCCGAGGTGTACGCCGCTTGCGAAGTGCGGCGTGTTTTCAAACGTGGGAAGTAGTTGTAGACCTTCTCCAAGTTGGCTTCAATTTCGCCCTTGCTGCTGCGTGTGTAGCTGCCAGTGAGCAAGTTCTCTTCGATGGTCAAGTGGGCGAAACAGTGACGGCCCTCCATCACTTGCACCACGCCACGTTTGACCAACTCGGCGGGCGTGAGGTTTTCGATACGCTCGCCGCGGAACTCGATACTGCCCTTGGTGACGGCGCCGCGCTCGCCTTGCAGCAAGTTAGAGATAGCGCGCAGCGTGGTGGTCTTGCCAGCGCCGTTACCGCCCAGCAAAGACACGATGCTGCCTTCTGGCACGCTGAGCGAAACGCCCTTGAGCACCAAGATGACGTGGTTGTAAATGACTTCAATGCCATTGACGTTGAGAACGATGTTGTTGGCGCTCATAACTTACCTTGCTAAAAAAACGTTGTTGGACTGGACCAAACCTCAACGCAAACACAGGGTTTGCATCTGAGGTTTGGCGACTCGTGAGAGTCGCCAAATCATCAGCCCTGTGGGCTGATGTGCGTCAGATTAAGACTGGCAATCAGCAGGTGTGCGACGTGTGAGTTTTTTCTCAGCGGCATACTTGTCTGCGAACTGCTTGACCAAAGGCTTGATGATGGAGTCATCGGCCTCGATCCAGTCAGAGCTGTAAACCCACTTCTTGCCGTCCCATGTGTGCAGACGTGCAGAGCGTGAACCTTCGTGGTCCAAACAAGAAGTGCTGATGGGTTTCATCACCGTGCCCAAGCCCAACTTGTCGAGGGCTTTTTGGTCCAACGCCAAGTTCTCCAAGCCCCAACGAATTTGCTCGCCAGTCATGACCTTGCCTTTGCCGTAACGCTCTTGCGCACGACGCACGCCTTCGACGGCCAACGCAGCGCTGACCATGCCGCGGTTGTAGAGGGTGGTGCCCACTTCTTCGATAGGGCCTGTGCCTTGCTTTTTACCGTGCACAACAGACTTGATGTCAGCGACCACTTTGCCGCCTTCGCCTGTGGCGACCAAACCGTTGTAGCCCTTGGCAGCTTCACCCACGTCTTTGACGTCTGGCTCAGCAGCTGACCACCACACGCCGTACATTTTTTCGCGTGGGTAGCCTGTGGCCACAGCTTCTTTCAAAGCAGCAGAGTTCATCACGCCCCAGCCCCACAACAACACGTAGTCAGGACGAGCTTGACGCACTTGCAACCAAGTGGCTTTTTGCTCCACGCCAGGCGCGGTCACAGGCAAGAGTTGCAGATCGAAACCTTGAATCTTGGCGCGCTCTTGCAAGAGAGGAATGGGCTCTTTGCCGAATGGGCTGTCGTGGTAGACCAAGGCAATTTTCTTACCCTTGATGTTGCCGCCTTCTTTTTTGGTGATGATCTGCATGATGATGTCAGCACCAGACCAATAGGTCCCTTGCAATGGGAAGTTCCACTTGAACACTTGACCATCGCTGGACTCCGAACGGCCATAACCGCCAGTGATCAATGGGTTTTTGTCGGTAGGCGCTTTTTCTGTCAAAGCGAAAGTGATACCTGTCGACAAAGGCTGGAACACGCCGCCTTGCGATTTGCCCTTCAGGCGTTCGTAGCACTCCACGCCGCGGTCTGTGGCATAGGCGGTGTCGCACTCTTCATAAGTGATCTTCACGCCGTTGATGCCACCATCGCGTGCATTGATCAGCTTGAGGTAGTCCACATAGGCGTTACCCCATGGCACACCGTTAGGTGCATAGGCGCCTGTGCGGTACGGCAGCACCGGAAAGAACTGCTCTTTGGCTTGTGCCTGAGCTGATGTGGTGACCAAGGCGCTGGTCAACCCAGTCGCGGCAACGGCCACTGCCATCATGAGGGAACGAATTTTCATTGAAGTCTCCTTAGAAAAATTATGCGAACACCAGAAAAACGACATGTGGATCAGTGAGGGAAAGGCCACAGACGCAGCTTTTGCTTACCCACGCTCCACAACTTGGCCAAGCCGTGAGGCTCAACGATCAAGAACCAAACAATCAAAGCACCGAAGATCATTTGCTCAGCATGTGTGAGCGCTGCCGTGCTGACGGGGATACCGACCAAATCACCCAACCAAGGCAAGGCGTGGTTGATGATGACGGGAAGAATCACGATGAAGCCGGCGCCAAAGAAGCTGCCCATGATGGAGCCCATGCCACCCAAGATGACCATGAACAACAACTGGAATGAGCGGTCCACCGAGAACGCAGCAGGCTCCCAAGAACCGAGGTACACGAAGGCCCACAAAGCACCCGCCACACCCACGATGAACGAGCTCACCGCAAAGGCGCTGAGCTTGGCGTACATGGGGCGAATGCCGATCACAGCAGCGGCCACGTCCATGTCGCGGATGGCCATCCACTCGCGACCAATGGCACTGCGCACCAAGTTCTTCGCGAGCAAACCAAACACCACCAAAAAGCTCAAGCAGAAGATGTACTTTTCGAACGGGGTGTTGATGGGGAAGCCGAATACTTGCAAGTCAGACACCGAGGCTGTACCAGAGGCAGAGTCATTGGTGAACCACTTGATGCGCAAGAATGCCCAATCACAGAAGAACTGTGCAGCCAGCGTGGCCACCGCCAAGTACAGACCCTTCACACGCAAGCTTGGGATGCCAAAGAACATGCCGACCAAGGTGGCAAAGAAGCCGCCCATCAGCAAACAGACGATCAAAGGCAGGCCTTCCACGCGCACAAAGAAGTTGTAAGCGGCATACGCGCCCACAGCCATGAAAGCGCCTGATCCCAAAGAGATCTGGCCGCAATAGCCCACCAAGATGTTCACGCCCAAAGCCGCGAGCGACAAGATGAGGAAGGGAATCAAAATCGCACGCAACATGTATTCGTCAGCGAGCATGGGCACGCCAATGAATGCAAACGCGATGAGCAGCAAAACACCGATGCGGTCTTGCGTGATCGGGAAGATTTGTTGGTCTTCCTTGTAAGTCGTTTTGAATTGACCGTTTTCTCTGTAAAACATGTTTCTTTTCCTTACACGCGGTCGATGATCTTCTCGCCGAACAAACCTTGTGGACGAACCAGCAAGAAGCCCAAGGCCAAAACATACGCAAACCAAATTTCAATGCCACCGCCCACATAAGGACCGAGGAACACTTCGGACAATTTCTCGCCCACGCCGATGATGAGGCCACCGATGATGGCGCCAGGCACCGAGGTCAAGCCACCCAAAATCACCACAGGCAAGGCACGCAAAGCCACGGTCGACAGCGAGAACTGCACACCCAATTTAGAGCCCCAAATCATGCCGGCCACCAGCGCTACGACACCGGCCACGCACCAAACGATGACCCAAATGCGGTTGAGTGGAATACCAATTGATTGCGCCGCTTGGTGGTCATCCGCCACAGCGCGCAAGGCACGGCCGGTGGTGGTTTTTTGGAAGAACACACTAAGCAAAGCCACCAAGGCCGCAGCGATGAAGGCTGCCACCAAATCTTCTTGGTTGATCATGATGCCGCCATCAAAGGTCGATTCCATGAGCATCAAAGGCTCTTTGGGCATGCCCACATCGATCTTGTAGATGTCGCTGCCGAAGATGGACTGGCCCAAACCGTCGAGGAAGTAAGTGATGCCCAAGGTCGCCATCAACAAGGTGGTGCCTTCTTGGTTGACCAAGTGACGCAATACCAAGAACTCAATGACCCACGCCACAACAAACATCACGGCTGCAGCACCTGCGAAGGCGAGCACGTTGACGAGGATGAAGTTGTCGATACCGGTGAACGCGGGAATCCATTCGCCAAAGCGGGCCATGGCCAACGCAGCAAACAACACCATCGCGCCTTGCGCAAAGTTAAACACGCCAGAAGCTTTGTAAATCAGCACGAAGCCGAGAGCCACCAACGAATACAGCATGCCTGCCATGAGGCCGCCGAACAGGGTTTCAAGAAAAAATGCCATGTTCTTGTCCTTAGTGTGAAGTGCCGAGGTAAGCGCTGATCACTTCCTCGTTGTTGCGCACCTCATCGGGGGTGCCGTCGCCGATCTTCTTGCCGTAGTCGAGCACGACCACGCGATCAGAAATATCCATCACCACGCCCATGTCGTGTTCGATCAACACGATGGTGGTGCCAAACTCATCGTTCACATCCAAGATGAAGCGACACATGTCTTGCTTCTCTTCGACGTTCATACCGGCCATGGGCTCGTCGAGCAACAGCACTTGCGGCTCGAGTGCCAAGGCACGACCCAAGTCAACGCGCTTTTGCAAACCGTAGGGCAGTTGGCCCACTGGGGTTTTGCGGAAAGCTTGAATTTCCAAAAAGTCGATGATGCGTTCGACCTTTTCGCGGTGCATCATTTCTTCTTGCTCAGCGGGTCCAATGCGCAAGGCTTGCATGAGGAGGTTGCTCTTCATGCGCAGGTTGCGACCGGTCATGATGTTGTCGAGCACGCTCATGCCTTTGAACAAGGCCAAGTTTTGGAAGGTGCGCGCAATGCCCATGGTGGCCACTTGGTGACTGTCCATGTGATCAAAGGTTTGACCACGGAACGTGATGGAGCCTTCGGAGGGTGTGTACACACCGTTGATGCAGTTGAGCATGGAGCTCTTGCCCGCGCCGTTGGGGCCAATGATGGCGCGCACTTCGTGCTCTTTGACGTTGAACGAAATGTCGGTCAGCGCCTTGACGCCACCGAAACGCAAACTGATGTTTTTGACGTCGAGGATGACGTCACCGATTTTCTTGCTCATGCTGCTTTCCCCACAGGTGCGAAAGTTTTGGCGTCCGACAGTTTGAGCGTGGCGCTCACGCTGCCGGTGCGACCGTCTTCAAACTTCACTTGGGTTTCAATGAATTGCTCAGTCGCGCCGTTATAGAGCGCGGCGACCAAAGCGTCGTACTTTTCGGCAATAAAACCGCGACGCACTTTGTTGGTTCGGGTGAGTTCACCATCATCGGCATCAAGTTCTTTGTGCAACACGAGGAAGCGGCTCACTTGGCTACCGGCTAAGAGTTCGTCTGCAGCGAGATCGGCATTGACCTTCTCGACACACGCTTTGATCAACTGATACACCTCTGGCTTTTGTGCCAAATCGGTATAGCCTGCGTAAGGCAAGTTTTGACGCTCAGCCCAGTTCCCCACGGCTTCCATGTCGATGTTGATCATCACGCACACTTTTTCACGTTGGTCGCCATAGGCCACCACTTCTTTGATGTGCGGGAAGAACTTGAGTTTGTTCTCCACATACTTGGGTGCAAACATGGCGCCGTCGTTGCTGCCACCTTTGATGCGGCCCACGTCTTTGACGCGGTCAATGATCTTCAAGTGGCCATGTGCATCCAAGAAGCCCGCATCGCTGGTGTGGTACCAACCATCGGCAGTGAGCACCTCTTCGGTGGCTTTGTCGTTTTTGTAATAGCCCTTGAGCAAGCCAGGTGACTTGACCAAGATTTCGCCGTTGTCAGCCACTTTGATTTCCACGCCTGCGCAAGGCACGCCCACAGTGTCGGCACGTGCTTCGTTGTCAGGTTGCAAGCAAACGAACACGGCAGTCTCGGTGGAGCCGTAGAGCTGCTTCAAGTTCACACCGATGGAACGGTAGAAGCTGAACAGGTCTGGACCAATCGCTTCACCTGCGGTGTAAGCCACGCGCACACGGCTCATGCCGAGGTTGTTGCGCAAGGGGCCGTACACAAAGAAGTTGCCCAAGGTGTAGAGCAAGCCGCCCACCAAGCCAATCGACTTGCCGTCCATTTTGGTGGGGCCGTATTTGCGCGCCACGTCCATGAAGTAATGGAACATGCCACGCTTGATCGCGCCTGCATCTTCCATGCGAATCATCACACTGGTGAGCAAGCCTTCGAACACGCGGGGTGGTGCGAAGTAGTAAGTGGGGCCGACTTCTTTCAAATCGATGGTGACAGTGGCAGCAGACTCAGGGCAGTTCACCACATAGCCGCAGTACAACCACTGGGCGTAGCTGAAAATGTTTTGGCCAATCCACGCGGGTGGCAAATAGGCCAACACGTCTTCATGTGAAGTGAGCTTGTCAAACAAGGCACCCGCTTCCGCACGGTTGATGAGCGAGTTATGCGTGTGCACCACGCCTTTGGGGTTGCCTGTGGTACCCGAGGTGAAGAACATGGCACCCACGTCATCGTGGTGTGCTTTTTCAACTTCATCCAAATAGAAATCTGGATGTTGCTTGGCAAAAACGGTACCAGCAGCGAGCAATTCTTCGAGCGAGGCCAAGCCTGGCTCGTCGTACTTGCGCAAGCCGCGTGGGTCATCAAAGAAGATGTGGGCGATTTGTGGACACTGCTCACGAATCTCCAGCAACTTGTCGACCTGCTCTTGATCTTCCACCACACAGAAGCGTACTTCGGCGTTGTTCAGTGGGAACACACACTCGGGACCTGCGGCGTCTTGGTACAAAGGAATCGGGATCGCGCCCAAGGATTGGGCGGCCAACATGGTGGCGTACAAGCGGGGACGGTTAGAACCAATCACCACCAAGTGCTCGCCGCGTGTCAAACCGGCTTGGTGCAAGCCGCACGCCATGTGTTCCACCATCTGAGCCATGTCGGCCCAAGAGGTGGTTTGCCAAATGCCGTATTCCTTCTCACGCATGGCGGGCGCTGCGGGGCGCTCGCTGGCATGCTTGAGTAACAGTCGTGGGAACGTGGTCTGCATTCCTAATCCTTGCGTTGTGTATCGACAAAAAATCAACACGCGCACGTGACGCGTTTTTGATGTTGGACGCGATCGTAGGTCCAGGTTTGACGCCAAGTTGTCGTTTCGACGACAATCTAGGGTAGACACTGAGCAGTGATTACCCCAATAAAACTTTTCTATTGATCAGAATTCATGGCCCAAGCACCCACCGTTTTTCAACGTCGACGCTCCCTCACAGAGCAAGAACTCAAGCTCATCCCGTGGTTTGGTTTGCTCAAAGAAAACGAGCGCAACCGCATCGAATCACAGCTGGTGGTGAGTGACCCCATGCCCGGCGACTACGTGTGCCGCATGGGCCGCCAAGCCACATATTGGTTTGGCGTGGTGGAAGGCCTGTTGAAGATGAGCACAGACAGCGCCAGTGGTCGCACCATCACCTTCACGGGCGTACCACCCGGTGGTTGGTTTGGTGAGGGCACGGCCATCAAGCGCGAGACCTACCGCTACAACATCATGGCCTTGCGCCGCAGTGTGGTGGCGGGTTTGCCGATCGACACATTCCATTGGCTACTCGACAACTCAATTGGCTTTAACCGTTTTGTGATGAACCAACTCAACGAACGCTTGGCGCAGTTCATCGAGGCTCGCGAGATTGACCGCTCCAACGATCCAGATGTACGCGTGGCACGCAATTTGGCGGCCCTTTTTAACTCCACCTTGTTTCCGGGCGTGGGCGAGATTTTGCGCATCACGCAGCAAGAGTTGGCCTACCTGGTGGGCTTGTCGCGCCAACGTGTGAATGTGGCGCTCAATCGCCTCGAAGAACAAGGCGCAATTCGCATTGAATACGGTGGCATGCGCGTGCTGAATTTGGCGGCTTTACGCGCCAGCGGCACTTAGAATTTGTCTCTTATGTCAGACACCCCCTCAGAACTCATCCGCCTCAACAAACGCATGGCCGAACTTGGCCTGTGCTCACGCCGTGAGGCCGATGCGTGGATTGAACAAGGCTGGGTGTTGGTCAACGGTCGCCCTGCTGAAATGGGCGTCAAGGTAGGTCCACAAGACCGTGTTGAAGTTGACCCACGCGCCAAGGGCCACCAAGACACACAAGTCACTATTCTTTTGCACAAGCCCATGGGCTATGTGAGCGGCCAAGCCGAAGACGGGCACGAGCCCGCCATCATGCTGATCAACCCTCGCACGCATTGGTCGGGCGACTCATCCAAACGACGCTTCACGCCCACGCAGTTGCGCAGCCTCGCCCCTTCAGGCCGACTTGACATCGACTCCACAGGCTTGTTGGTGTTGACGCAAGACGGCCGCGTCGCACGCCAATTGATCGGCGAAGACTCGGAGATGGAAAAAGAATATTTGGTGCGCGTGACCTACACCGGCCACGAAAACACCGCCGCGGCCACAGCCGCCTCTGCCACATATGGCGGTAGAGCCAACCCACTCAGCGCCATTGGCGACCACGACCGCGTGACCAACAATGTGCAGGCTGTGTTTCCGAAAGCGCAACTCGAACGCTTACGCCACGGCTTGAGCTTGGACGGCAAGCCTCTCAAGCGTGCACAAGTGGAATGGCAAAACCCAGAGCAGCTTCGCTTTGTATTGACCGAAGGCAAAAAGCGCCAAATTCGCCGCATGTGCGAACAAGTCGGCCTTCAGGTCGTAGGCCTGAAACGCATCCGCATTGGACACGTACAACTGGGGCAACTGCCCGCAGGGCAGTGGCGTTACCTTGGTGCCCACGAGCGCTTTTAAGTTGCGCTGGTTTCCCGCGTTTGATCCCTCTTGAAATTTAGGCCCACGCCCCGCATCTTGGGGCGTTGTTTTTTGTAATTTAGTTTTTGAAACCATGACCAAACAAACCCATTCCTTCCAAGCCGAAGTTTCGCAACTGCTGCACCTCGTCACGCACTCGCTGTATTCCAACAAAGAAATTTTCTTGCGCGAGTTGGTGTCCAACGCCTCTGATGCTTGCGACAAGTTGCGCTACGAAGGCCTGAACAACGATGCTTTGTTTGAAGGCAACGCCGACCTCGAAGTGCGCGTGAGCTTTGACAAAGACGCTCGCACCTTGACCATTGCCGACAACGGCATTGGCATGAGCCAAGAAGAAGCCATCGCCCACCTCGGCACGATTGCCAAGAGCGGCACGCGCGAATTCATGGGCAAGCTCAGCGGCGATGACAAAGCCAACGCCAAAGACCAAGGCGCTTTGATTGGTCAGTTCGGTGTGGGCTTTTACTCAGGCTACATCGTGGCAGACCGCATCACCGTCGAATCACGCCGTGCTGGCTTGAAGGCCAGCGAGGGCGTGCGCTGGAGCAGCACCGGCACAGGTGACTTTGAGGTGGAGACCATCACCCAAGCCGAGCGCGGCACCAAGATCATCTTGCACTTGCGTGACGATGCCGAGGAATACCTGAGCGCTTGGAAACTCAAGTCGGTCATCAACAAATACTCAGACCACATTTCTTTGCCCATCCGCATGCGCAAAGAAGAATGGAAAGAGGGAGAGAACGACCAACCCGGCGAAATGGTGCTGACCGACGAGTGGGAAACCATCAACCAAGCCAACGCCTTGTGGGCACGCCCCAAGAAGGACGTGACGGACGAGCAGCACGCCGAGTTCTACAAACACATCAGCCACGACTTCGAGCCACCTTTGGCTTGGAGCCACAACCGCGTGGAAGGCAGCACCGAATACACCCAACTGCTCTACGTCCCAGGCAAAGCACCGATGGACTTGTTCAACCGCGACAAAAAGGCTGGCTTGAAGTTGTACGTGAAGCGTGTGTTCATCATGGATGACGCTGAAGCACTGATGCCTTCTTACCTGCGCTTCATCAAAGGCGTGGTGGATTCGGCCGATTTGCCGCTGAACGTGAGCCGTGAGTTACTGCAAGAAAGCCGCGATGTGAAAGCCATTCGCGAAGGTAACACCCGCCGTGTGTTGGCCGTGTTAGAGGACTTGGCCAAGCACGACAAAGCCCCTGTTGCAGGAGAGGACGGCGTGACTGATGCGACAACCGAAGGTGTCACTGACGTTCTTAGTGACGAAGACAAAGCCAAACAAGGCAAGTACAGCCAGTTCTACGCCGAGTTTGGCGCAGTGCTCAAGGAAGGCTTGGGCGAAGACTTTGCGAACAAAGACAAAATCGCCAAGCTGCTGCGCTTTGCAAGCACCAGCACGGACAGCGTGAGCGTGTCATTCGCCGACTACAAAGCGCGCATGAAAGAAGGCCAAGAAGCCATCTACTACATCACTGCTGACACCTTGGCTGCGGCCAAAAACAGCCCACAGCTCGAAGTGTTCCGCAAGAAGGGCATTGAAGTTTTGCTGATGACCGACCGAGTGGACGAGTGGGCTTTGAACTTTGTGCAAGAGTTTGATGGCACGCCGCTTCAATCGGTCGCCAAAGGTGCTGTGGACTTGGGTTCATTGCAAGACGAAGCCGAGAAGAAAGCAGCTGAAGACGCCGCAGAAGCTTTCAAACCCGTGTTGGCCAAACTCAAAGAAGCCTTGAAAGACAAAGCCGACGATGTGCGCGTGACCACGCGCTTGGTGGATTCGCCCGCCTGCTTGGTAGTGAAAGACCACGGCATGTCCATGCAACTGGCCCGTATGCTCAAGCAAGCTGGCCAACAAGCACCTGAGATGAAACCCATCTTGGAAGTTAATGCAGAGCACGCCTTGGTGAAAAAGCTGAGTGGCGACGCCAACCCCAACTTCAACGACTTGGCGCACATCTTGTTTGATCAAGCTTTGTTGGCTGAAGGTGGTTTGCCAGAAGACCCTGCCGCTTATGTGAAACGGGTGAACGCACTTTTGGTGTAACGCCCCCCTGACTGCCATGCACCTTGTGTGCGTGGCGCCATTTAAAAAGGCCAGCACGCGTGCTGGCCTTTTGCGTGTCTGGCTCTTTGCCTCAAGCGTAAAGTGGTTCTTCTTGCATCGCTTCGCACTGCTCCACCAGCATGTGCGTTTGCCCCGCCCAATAGTCGCTGCTCCCAAACCATGAGAAATGCTGCACAAAAGCGGGGTCGTCTTTGCGACGCGCCAACCAAGCGCTGTAGTGAATCAAACGCAAAGTGCGCAATGGTTCGATCAACGCCAGTTCGCTGCGGTTGAGTTCACGCATTTGCGCGTAGCCGTCCAGCAAGATGGAGAGCTGTTGTGTGCGTTGCGCACGTTCACCGCTGAGCAACATCCACAAGTCCTGAATCGCCGGCCCCATGCGGGCATCATCCAAGTCCACAAAGTGTGGGCCACCGTTGGGCAGATCTGTAGGCGTCCACAAAATATTGCCGGGGTGACAGTCGCCATGCAAACGAATGTGATGCACAGGATGCGCTGCAAACTTCTCTTGCGCCATGTCAATGGCTTGATTGCAAACCGCCAGCCATTCGGTTTGCTGGTCCATCGGGATGATGCTGTTTTCTAGCATCCAATTGCGCGACTCAATGGCAAAGGTATTCACATTCAGGGTGGGGCGCGTGGCAAAGTTTTGTTGCGCGCCCACGTTATGAATGCGCGCAATGAAGCGCCCTATCCACTCCAACACCTCGGCATCGTCAAGCTCAGGCATGCGCCCACCACGACGTGGACTGACGCTGAATGCAAAACCTTGTGCGTGATGCAAAGTTTTGCCTTGCAGCGTGATAGGCCCCACCAACGGCACCTCGTCTACCATCAGCTCCGCAGCAAAGCTGTGTTCTTCCAGAATTTGGGCATCGCTCCAACGCGCCGGCCTGTAAAACTTGGCGACCACCGAGCTGTTGTCATCCAACATGGCTTGGTACACACGGTTTTCATACGAGCTCAAGGCTGTGAGCCGACCATCGACTTCAAGCCCTAAATCAGAGAGCGCATCCAGCACCACATCGGGCGTGAGTGCCTCATAAGCGTGATGCTTGGGCGTGTCATCAAACACCCCAAACTACCTCTTTGTCTTCGGCGTGTGCGCGACGCAGCATGTCGATGAAGGGGACGACGCGTTGCTTCAAGCTGATGCTGCGTGGGCCATCGCTTGCAGGCAGTACACCGTCTTGCTCTGTTTGGTTTTGAGCAGCCTCTTTGGCTGCTTGGTGCGCCAACTCTTCTTGCGCGACAGCGGCATGCAGCGCATCAATGGCTGCCAACATTTCGCCGGGCAAGATGATGCCTTGGACTCCTGGTTCTTTGTCAATGAGTTTGAGGATGTGCTTACCCTGAGGTTCCAACATGATCAAGTCACCCGTGGCTTTTGATTTGAATTTGTACAGCATAGATTCATTGTGCGCGCTTGGGGCGCGGCGTCAAGTTGGCTGATGGGTCAGCGGCTTATTAGTGAGGCCACCGCCGCATGAAATGCGTCTGGCTTTTCAAACATGACCCAGTGTCCAGCATCTGGGATCACCGTGAATGAGGCCATCGATGACAACACCTGTGGCACTTGTGACAAAGTGCCTTGGTAGAGCGCGTCGCAGGCACCCCACACGCCATGAACGGGACATGTCCAGTGTGTTTGTGCTTGCGCCAGTACATCCGATCGCGCAATGCGTCTGCGTCGCAAGCGGTCACGTGCAACATTGGCTTGCTGTAAGTCAATCACCTCATCGGTCACGCTATCTGGATGCACGAACATCATCGTATTGAGGTTGTGGCGGTGTACCTTGCGCTGCGCAACTGCGTCCATGTCAGGCGTCATGCCACGCATCGGTAGCTCTTTGCCAAACAGCCCGAGGCCCGGCGCCCCCACCAAAATCAGCTGTCGAATCAGACTGGGATATTCAGCGGCGACCAAACCTGCGGTCATGCCACCGAATGAGAATCCCATGACATCGACTGCTTCACCGCTGAACGTGTGCGTCAATATTTCAGCCACGTAGGGAACCAAGCTATCGGCATCATTCACGCCGCTGGGCAAGCTAGAGTCACCAAAGCCAGGAATATCCAAGGCCCAAATTGTTCGGTTTTTCGCTAAATGCTCAACATTGCGCAGCCAATGCGTCCAGCTGCCAGAACCGCCATGCAGTAGCACAAGAGGCTGCTTTGATGCATTGCTTGCCGCAACCATTGTTTGGCCTTCTAAGTTCTGTTCAACGCCTTGACTCGCGCCCCAAACGTGCCACACGGCATCGCCCCACGGATAGGTTTGCACGACACGCTGTGACAAGGCTTCGATTCGGTTGATTTCCATATGTGAACTTCCCAAGAAAAACGCCCGCTGAATAAATTCAGCGGGCGTTTTAAAGTGGTTGCGCGAGTAGGATTTGAACCTACGACCTTTGGGTTATGAGCCCAACGAGCTACCAGGCTGCTCCATCGCGCGTCAAGAGGATTAGTATAACCTATTAAGCGGCTGTTTCGGTAGAAGAAGCCTCAGAAACTTCTGCGCGGTCTACCAATTCAACATAAGCCATCGGTGCGTTGTCGCCCACGCGGAAACCCATTTTCAAAATACGGGTGTAACCACCTGGACGTGTCTTGAAACGTGGGCCCAATTCGTTAAACAACTTGACGACGCTGTCGCGATCGCGCAAGCGGTCGAATGCCAAGCGGCGGTTTGCAACGGTAGGTTCTTTGGCCAAAGTGATCATCGGTTCGATGACGCGACGCAATTCTTTGGCTTTAGGCAATGTGGTTTTAATGGCTTCGTGCTCGATGAGCGAATTCATCATGTTGCGCAACATCGCCAAACGATGTGAGCTAGTGCGGTTGAGTTTGCGAAGTCCGTGTCCGTGACGCATTTTGATTTCCTTTGATGTTTTGCCGGCCGCCGTATCAGGTACGGCCAGGGGACTTTATAAGTCGGTGATTTTAAATTAACGACGCTCTAAACCGGCAGGTGGCCAGCTTTCGAGTTTCATGCCCAAAGTCAAGCCGCGTGAAGCGAGCACTTCTTTGATTTCGTTGAGTGACTTGCGACCCAGGTTAGGGGTCTTGAGCAACTCATTCTCAGTGCGCTGAATCAGGTCACCGATGTAATAGATGTTTTCTGCTTTCAAGCAGTTGGCCGAACGAACGGTCAATTCCAACTCGTCGACAGGGCGCAACAAGATCGGATCGAACTGTTGACCGCCACGTGGAGCAGCAGCTTCCATGATGCCGTTGATGGCGTCGCCTTCCAACTGTGCGAACACAGCCAGTTGCTCAACCAAGATCTTTGACGAAGCGCGCACAGCGTCTTCAGCAGAGATAGCACCGTTGGTTTCGATTTCCATGACCAAGCGGTCGAGATCCGTACGTTGTTCAACACGCGCATTTTCAACGCTGTAGCTCACGCGGCTAACAGGAGAGAAAGCTGCGTCCAACACGATACGACCGATGGACTTACTAGGCTCTTCGCCGTAACGACGCACAGTACCTGGCACATAACCACGGCCTGTTTCAACTTTGAGTTGAATGTCAATCTTGCCGCCATGCGACAAGTTAGCAATCACGTGCTCAGGGTTGATGATTTCAACGTCGTGAGGCACTTGAATGTCTGCAGCAGTGACAGCACCTTCACCGTCTTTGCGCAGGCTCAGAGTGACTTCATCACGGTTGTGCATCTTGAACACAACGCCTTTGAGGTTCAACAAGATGTTGACCACGTCTTCTTGCACGCCGTCGATGGACGAGTACTCATGCACCACGCCAGCGATAGTGACTTCAGTCACGGCATAGCCAACCATGGAAGACAACAAAACGCGACGCAGGGCGTTGCCCAACGTGTGGCCATAGCCACGCTCAAACGGCTCCAAAGTAACCTTGGCGCGGTTGTGACCCAATTGCTCGACGTGAATATTTTTTGGTTTCAGCAAGTTCGTTTGCATTCAGATTTCCTCTCAATACCCCCGGTTCGTTACACCGGTAAGGCTGGGTGTCTGGACCACGCTGCGCGAGCGGGCAGCGTGGGGTGCGTTAGGTTGAAAACTTCAACCAGGATTAACGCGAGTAAAGTTCGACGATCAGAGATTCGTTGATGTCCGCAGCGAATTCGTCGCGGTCTGGGGTCTTCTTGAAGACGCCTTCAGCTTTTTCGAGGTTGACTTCAACCCAAGCAGGCATGCCCACTTGCTTGGCCAATTCGAGAGCTTCCAACACGCGACCTTGCTTTTTAGACTTTTCGCGCACAGCCACCACGTCACCCGCTTTCACCAAGTAAGAAGCGATGTTGACTTGCTGACCGTTCACGGTGATGGCCTTGTGTGACACCAACTGACGTGCTTCAGCACGTGTTGAGCCGAAGCCCATGCGGTACACCACGTTGTCCAAACGTGTTTCCAAAATGGTCAACAGGTTTGCACCAGTGTTGCCTTTTTGGCGATCAGCAGCAGCGAAGTAACGGCGGAACTGACGCTCCAACACACCATACATGCGTTTGACTTTTTGTTTTTCGCGCAATTGCAAACCGAAGTCAGACGTACGTTGACCTGATGTGCGGCCGTGTTGGCCTGGCTTGCTGTCGAATTTGCACTTGTCGCTGATAGAGCGGCGTGCGCTCTTCAAGAACAAGTCGGTGCCTTCACGGCGTGAGAGTTTGGCCTTGGGGCCTAGGTAACGTGCCACTTGAATTTCCTTATCTAATCAGCTGCTCGCAAGAAGCGAGGAGCCGCTGGGGGTTAGCCAGCGGCGGTGGGCTTGTGGTTAACAGTAAAAGCGAGAAAACGCTTAAATGCGACGACGCTTTTGTGGACGGCAGCCGTTGTGCGGCACGGGTGTCACGTCAGCAATCGAGTTGATGCGAATGCCCAATGCGGCCAAAGCACGCACTGAAGATTCACGACCAGGGCCTGGGCCTTTGATCTCGACATCAAGATTCTTGATGCCCTGATCAACGGCTGCGCGACCAGCAACTTCCGAAGCCACTTGAGCTGCGAAAGGTGTGGACTTGCGTGAGCCCTTGAAACCTTGACCACCTGACGAAGCCCAAGACAACGCATTGCCTTGACGGTCAGTGATGGTGATGATGGTGTTGTTGAACGACGCGTGCACGTGCGCGATGCCGTCAGCAATGTTCTTACGAACCTTTTTACGTACGCGTGAAGCTGCGCCGCTTGGAGATTTAGCCATTGTTCAGTCCTATTATTTCTTCAACGACTGGGCTGCTTTACGCGGACCCTTGCGTGTACGAGCGTTGGTACGCGTACGTTGGCCACGCATAGGCAGGCCACGACGGTGACGGAAGCCGCGGTAGCAACCGATGTCCATCAAACGCTTGATGTTCATTGTTGTTTCGCGACGCAAGTCACCTTCAATCGTGAAGGCTGCGATCTCGTCACGGATCTTTTCCAAGTCCGAGTCAGTCAGATCTTTGATCTTCTTTGCGTAATCAATGCCAGTTGCTTCGCAAATTTTGCGAGCGCGTGTGCGACCAATACCGAAAATGGCTGTCAAGCCGATTTCAGTGTGTTTGTGCGGCGGAATGTTAATGCCAGCGATACGTGCCATGTGCGTCCTCTTTAAACCAGTTCAATCAACCTTGACGCTGTTTGTGGCGTGGATCTGTACAGATCACACGAACCACGCCCTTGCGGCGGATGATTTTGCAGTTGCGGCAAATTTTTTTGACCGAAGCCGAAACTCTCATTTCACTCTCCTAAAACTCATTTCATTTCACACCCTCATTGGCATGAAACACGACTTTTTTTACTTGGCCCGTTAGAGCGTTGTTTTGAAACTTGCCTTCTTCAACAGCGATTCGTACTGTTGGCTCATCATGTAGTTTTGCACTTGGGCCATAAAGTCCATGGTGACAACCACAATAATTAGCAACGAAGTACCACCGAAGTAGAAAGGCACGTTGTATTTCAAGATCAAGAACTCAGGTAGCAAGCACACAAAGGTGATGTACACAGCGCCCGCAAGCGTGAGTCGAACCAAAATTTTGTCGATGTATTTGGCAGTGTGGTCACCGGGACGAATACCGGGAACAAAAGCACCGCTCTTCTTCAGATTATCCGCTGTTTCTCGGCTATTAAAGACCAAGGCGGTATAAAAGAAGCAGAAAAACACAATCGCAGCTGCATACAACATCACATAGACAGGTTGTCCAGGTGCAAGTGCTGCAGAAATGTCCTTGAGCCAACGCATGCTGTCACCAGAGCTGAACCAGCTCACCACAGTTGCGGGCAAGAGAATGATGGATGAAGCGAAGATAGGAGGAATTACACCTGCCATGTTCAACTTCAAAGGCAAGTGAGACGATTGACCGCCATACACTTTGTTACCGACTTGGCGACGCGCATAGTTCACCAAGATTTTGCGTTGACCGCGCTCAACGAACACCACGAAGTAAGTAACCAGTGCCACAACAATCACGATGACGATAGCAGCCAAAATGCTCATCGCGCCAGTACGCACCAACTCAAGCAAACCGCCGATAGAACCGGGCAAGCCTGCTGCGATACCAGCAAAAATCAGAATAGAAATACCGTTGCCCAAACCACGCTCAGTGATTTGCTCACCCAACCACATCAGGAACATGGTGCCAGCAGTCAAACTGACCATGGCCGTCATACGGAAACCAAAGCCTGGCACGTTGACCAAGCCAGCTGATGCTTCCAACGCCAAGGCAATACCCATCGACTGGAACAACGCCAAACCCAAAGTGCCGAAACGTGTGTACTGAGTAATCTTGCGACGACCTGCCTCGCCTTCTTTTTTGAGTTGCTCCAAAGAGGGCAACACATAAGTCAGCAACTGCATGATGATCGATGCAGAGATGTAAGGCATGATGCCCAACGCGAACACCGTGAAACGCGACAAAGCGCCACCGGAGAACATGTTGAACAAGCTCAAAATACCACCCTGCTGCCCCTTGAACAATTGTTGCAATTGGTCAGGATTGATGCCGGGCACAGGAATGTGCGCACCCACGCGGTACACCACCAAGGCGAGCAACAAGAAGACCAGACGACGACGGAGGTCGCCGAACTTGTCGGTATTGCCAATCGATGGAGCGGTAGTTGCCACGGAGTGCTATTCCTGTTGAAGCTTAGATTTAAGCGACAGAGCCGCCAGCGGCTTCGATCGCAGCTTTAGCGCCGGCGGTTGCGCCGATGCCATTGAGCTTGACAGCTGTAGTCAATTCGCCAGTCTTGACAACCTTGACCACGCGAGCGATAGAAGCCACGAGGCCAGCGGCCTTCAATGTCAACATATCCACTTCGGGTGCGCCGAGTTGTTGCAAGTCAGCCAAAGTCACTTCGTCGTTGTACTTCAAAGTGGTGGACTTGAAGCCGCGCTTAGGCAAACGACGTTGCAAAGGCATTTGACCGCCTTCGAAACCAACCTTGTGGTAGCCGCCTGAACGTGACTTTTGACCTTTGTGACCGCGACCAGCAGTCTTACCGAGGCCAGAGCCAATGCCGCGACCAACGCGACGCTTGGCGTGTTTGGCGCCAGGTGCGTGGGTGATGTTATTGAGTTCCATCTTTAACCTTTTACAGCACTTTGACCAGATAGCTGATCTTGTTAATCATGCCGCGCACTGCAGGCGTGTCTTGCAACTCGCTCACAGAATTCAGTTTGCGCAAGCCCAGGCCACGAACGGTGGCGCGGTGCGATTCTTTGGTGCCAATTGGGCTACGCACCAATTGGATCTTGACAGTTTGAGGGGTAGTCATCGAATGCTCCGGAATTAGGCGAAGATTTCTTCGATATTCTTGCCACGCTTAGCAGCAACTTCTGCTGGCGTAGTGGAATTGTTCAAAGCATCCAAAGTTGCACGAACCATGTTGTATGGGTTCGATGTACCGTGGCTCTTGGCCACGATGTCAGTGATGCCCATCACTTCGAATACAGCGCGCATTGGACCGCCTGCGATGATGCCGGTACCCTTAGGTGCTGGAATCATCATGACGTTTGCAGCACCGTGACGACCGTGCACCTTGTGGTGAATCGTGCCGTTTTTCAAAGTGACTTTTGTCATGTTGCGACGGGCTTCTTCCATCGCTTTTTGAACAGCAGCTGGCACTTCTTTCGACTTGCCCTTGCCCATGCCCACGCGGCCATCGCCATCACCGACCACAGTCAAAGCTGCGAAACCGAGAATACGGCCGCCCTTAACCACTTTGGTGACGCGGTTGACCGCGATCATTTTTTCGCGGAGTCCGTCTTCTGGACCATCACCCTGCGCTTTAGCTTGAAATTTAGCCATGTGTAATTTCCAATCCGATTAGAACTGCAAGCCAGCTTCGCGGGCCGCGTCGGCTAAGGCCTTGACGCGACCGTGGTAAGCAAAACCTGAACGGTCAAACGCCACTTTTTCGACGCCAGCTTTTTTCGCTTTTTCAGCAATCAGCTTGCCAATCACTTGCGCGGCATTGACGTTGCCGCCTTTGCCAGTTGCGCCCAATTGCTTGCGCACATCGGCTTCGGCTGAGGATGCTGTCGCAACCACTTTGGTACCGCATGCGGAAACCACAGTAGCGTAGATATGCAAGTTGGTGCGGTTCACCATCAAACGTGCAACGCCTTGGTTGGCGATGCGGATACGTGTTTGACGTGCCCGGCGGAGTCGCTGCTCTTTTTTGGTCAACATGTTGCAGCTCCTTATTTCTTCTTGGTCTCTTTGATCGTGATCTTCTCATCCGAATAACGGATGCCCTTGCCTTTGTAAGGCTCTGGGGGGCGAATTGCACGAATCTCAGCGGCCACTTGACCCACGCGTTGACGGTCAGCACCTTTGATGATGATTTCCGTAGCGGCAGGTGTTTCAACCTTGATGCCTTCTGGCATGTCTTTGTTCACGGGGTGAGAGAAGCCCACCGCGAGGTTCAATTTAGAACCTTGAGCAGCAGCCTTGTAACCCACACCAACCAAGAGCAACTTCTTCTCGAAGCCTTTGGTCACACCGGTCACCATGTTGTTCACCAACTGGCGCAATGTGCCACTCATGGCGTTTGCTTCGCGTGAATCATCAACCGGAGTGAATGTCACTTGACCGGCTTCGTTAACAACCTTCACCAATGCGTGGGAAGCAACCGACAGCGAACCGCCGGAACCCTTGACACTGATTTGGGCATTGTTGATAGACACATCCACACCTTGGGGGATGGCCACTGGCATTTTTCCTACTCGGGACATTTCAGTCTTTCCTTTAGGCTGCGGTTAAGCGACGTAGCACAACACTTCGCCACCGACACCGGTAGCGCGTGCTTTGCGGTCAGTCATCACACCTTGAGGTGTCGTGACAATTGCCACACCCATGCCATTCATGACTTGGGGAATAGCGCCGCAGCCTTTGTAAACGCGCAAGCCAGGACGGCTCACACGTTCAATGCGTTCGATCACTGGACGACCTGCGTAGTACTTGAGAGTAATCTCAAGTTCAGTCTTGCCAGCGTCTTTTTTAATTTGAAAACCGTCGATGTAGCCTTCGTCTTTCAGCACTTGCGCAATGGCGATCTTCACTTTGGAAGAAGGCACCATCACAGTGGGCTTAGCCACCATTTGCGCGTTGCGAATGCGAGTCAGCAAGTCGGCGATTGGATCACTCATGCTCATATTGAATCTCCCTGCCTATTACCAGCTGGCTTTGGTGATGCCGGGAATGTTGCCTTGGAAGGCTAATTCACGAATCTTGGCGCGGCCAAGGCCGAATTGGCGGAACGTGCCACGTGGACGACCGGTGATTGCGCAACGGTTACGTTGACGTGTTGGGTTCGCGTTGCGAGGCAACTTTTGCAGACCCAAACGGGCAGCTGCGCGCTCTTCATCGCTACGCTTAGCGTCGTTGGCAATAGCCTTCAACTCTGCGTGCTTAGCAGCGTACTTTGCAACCAAACGGTCACGCTTGAGCTCGCGCTCGATCAATGCTTGTTTAGCCACGTGCCACCTCTGTCTTGAATGGGAAACGGAAACCAGCGAGAAGCGCTTTGCACTCTTCGTCAGTCTTAGCCGTCGTGGTGATGCTGATGTTCAAACCACGCAAAGCGTCAACTTTGTCGTATTCGATCTCAGGGAAAATGATTTGCTCTTTCACGCCGATGTTGTAGTTGCCGCGGCCATCGAAGGCACGGGCAGAAATACCACGGAAGTCACGAACGCGAGGCAAAGCCACGGTCACGAAACGATCCAGGAATTCATACATCTGAACGCCACGCAAAGTCACCATGCAACCGATAGGCTGACCTTCACGGATTTTGAAACCCGCGATAGCTTTCTTAGCCTTGGTCACCACAGGCTTTTGGCCCGCAATTTTGGTCAAGTCGCTCACAGCGTTGTCCATGACCTTCTTATCAGCCACAGCCTCGCTCACACCCATGTTCAACGTGATTTTGGTCAAACGTGGAACTTGCATGGGCGATGTATAGCCAAACTTAGCAGTCAGTTCAGCAGCTACTTTTTCGCGGTAGTGTTGTTGGAGTCGTGCCATATTTATGCCGCCTTGATTTCTTCGCCGCTGGACTTGTAGACGCGCACTTTACTGCCGTCGGCCAGGACCTTGATGCCAACACGATCAGCCTTACCCGTAGCAGCATTGAAGATAGCTACATTGGACTGATGGATGGGCATTGTTTTTTCAACGATGCCACCTTGCGTACCAGCCATCGGATTTGGCTTGGTGTGTTTTTTCACCAAGTTGATGCCGTCGACCATCAAGTGGCTGTCATCTTTACGCAGCGACACAACGCCACGCTTACCTTTGTCACGCCCAGTAAGGACGATGACTTGGTCGCCTTTGCGAATCTTGTTCATTGTTAGCCCTTACAGAACTTCAGGAGCCAAGGACACGATCTTCATGAACTTCTCAGTACGCAACTCGCGCGTCACTGGGCCGAAGATACGGGTGCCGATAGGCTCCAACTTTGCATTAAGCAACACAGCTGCGTTGCCATCGAATTTAACGAGCGAACCGTCGCCACGGCGGATGCCTTTGGCAGTACGGACCACAACAGCGCTGTACACCTCGCCTTTTTTGACGCGGCCACGCGGAGCGGCTTCTTTGATGCTCACCTTGATGATGTCGCCCACGCTTGCATAGCGACGCTTAGAACCGCCGAGCACTTTAATGCACAAAACGGACTTCGCACCGGTGTTGTCAGCGACATCTAACCGTGTTTCAGTTTGGATCATTTCAATATTCCCAACTTGCATCAGCCTTTGCACAACTTACGCCGCACATTGAACCGATCAGTCTTGGGCCCGTCATCCACATCGCGAACCACTCGCAACGCTTCAACTTGGGGCAGATAAACCCCGCTTTTTAGCGGAGCCGCAGATTATGCCATAACTTTTTGAGCCGCGTCAAACTATTTTTACGAAACTTTTAGGTTTCGCCGACAATTCCTGCATGTCTACACCTTCCAACACCCCTCAAACTCTTGTATTCATTGGCGGCGGCAATATGGCCAGCGCCATTATTGGCGGCCTGATCAAGCAGGGCACGCCAGCCAACCGCATCATGGTGGTTGAGCCTTTTGAAGAAGCGCGCCAGCGCCTACAAGCTCAGTTTGGCGTGCGCGTTTTGGCCGTGGCTGATGCCACTTTGGCCGAAGCTGGTCTGGTGATTTGGGCTGTGAAGCCCCAAACCTTCAAAGAAGCCGCCCAACAAACCCGTGATTTCTGCACTCAAGCCCTACACCTGAGCGTGGCCGCTGGCATTCGCAGCGACAGCATTGCAGCCTGGCTTGGCACCGAGCGTGTGGTACGCGCCATGCCCAACACGCCCGCGCTTGTGGGACTGGGCCAAACCGGTCTGTTCGCCCGCGCTGCTGTGACGGCAGCAGATCAGGCATGGATTGAGCAAGTGGTTGCCACCACAGGCGCTTTGCTGTGGGTGAAAGACGAGCCATTGCTCGACGCTGTCACCGCCCTCTCCGGCTCCGGCCCTGCTTATGTGTTCTTCTTTATAGAGGCTATGGTCGAAGCCGGCGTAAAAATGGGATTGACCGCAGCACAAGCCACACAGCTGGCCATTGGCACATTTGAAGGTGCATCACAACTCGCCAAAACGGCCAATGAACCGCCGTCCGTGTTGCGCGAGCGCGTGACATCCAAGGGCGGCACGACCTATGCGGCGCTCACGTCTATGCAAAACGCCCATGTCGGCGAGCTGTTTCAAACCGCACTCAAAGCCGCACAGCAGCGTGCTCACGAGCTTGGCAACGAGTTTGGTGCTTAATTTTTCACACCAGCGGTGGTGCGACAATATTCCCGTTGATTTTTAAAACATTCGATCCCATGAACAAACTTCTCATTTCTCTCTTGTCGGCAGCCGCATTGGGCTTGCCACTGACTTCTGTGGCACAACAAGCGCCTGCTATGCCTGCGGCTCCCGTGGCCCAGCCCGAGCAAGCCGCCGCACCTGCGGTGACTCACACAGACTCAGCCACCGCGAAAAAAGCGAAGAAGGCCAAGAAAAAGAAACTGAAAAAGAAGAAATCTAAAAAGGCCAAAGCTCACTAAGCCAAACGCTGAGAGCTTCCAAATAAAAAGCGCTTGCGGCATTGCCCAGGCGCTTTTTTCATGGCCGCGTGTGCGCGATGTCAACGCAAGGCGTAGCTCACGGCAATGCCAGCGAAAACGGTGGCACCCAGCCAATGGTTCAAACGAAATGCTCTGAAGCAACCATCCCTCGAACGATCCATGATGAGCAAAAAGTGCCACACGGCTTGCAAACCCGCCAAGCTCAAGGCAAACGTCCAAGTCCACCCTAGGCCTTTTTGAGCCAACAGCCCATACCAGCCGCATAAATAAACCGCATAAAACGCCATGATCGCCGACACATCGTGGCGGCCCAAAGTGATGGCCGAGGTCTTCATGCCAATACGAAGATCGTCGTCACGGTCGACCATCGCGTACTCGGTGTCATAAGCCAACACCCAAAACAAATTGAACAGCATCAAGCTCCAAGCTTGCATGGGCACTGCATCGTTCAAGGTTTGCAGATTGATGTCTTGCCACATCAAGTTGGCACTGCCCACTGCGACAAACGCCAAAGGAATGCCAAAGCTAAACGCCACACCCAACACCGCTTGCGGCATGGACACATGGCGTTTGGCGTAGGGGTAAATCAACGTCACGGCCAAACCGGCAAACGACCACACGATGGTGGCGGGATTGGTGGTGAGTACCAAGCCAAAAGCGGCCAGCGCCAGCACGCCCCCCACAAGCAAAGCCTCGCGCACCGACACCGCGCCGCGTGTGACAGGTCGCTCTGCCGTGCGCTTGACGTGGCGGTCAAAATCACGGTCTGCCACATCGTTGATGCAGCAACCCGCACTTCGCATGAGGATGGTGCCCAACACAAACACCGCCAACAAATGCCAACCGGGCCAGCCATCGGCTGCGACCCACAAGGCTGCCAGCGAGGGCCACAACAACAGCAACCAACCTGCGGGGCGGTTCCAGCGAATCAAATCTAAATACAAAGCCAAACGTTCACGCATCACAAACACACCTTCAAGACAGACGGGTCACGCCTGGCAATTCGCAGGCATAGATGGCATTACGCAAAGCAGCAATCGCCTCGTAACGCGTGAAGCTGCGACGCCACGCCAGCACCACACGGCGCGTGGGTGGCAATCCACCCTTGTCATCTGTGATGGGCAAGTAGCGCACATAGGTTTCTTCGCTCTTTTTGCGCTTGACCTGTGTGTCCAGCGCTTCTTTGGGCACGCTCAAACGCGGCACCAAGGTGACGCCCATGCCAGCGGCCACCATGTGTTTGATGGTCTCCAGTGAGGAGCCTTCAAAGCTCTTTTGAATGCCTTCGGCATTGCTAGAGAAACGCGCGAACTCAGGGCACACCTCCAACACATGGTCGCGAAAGCAATGGCCATTGCCAAGCAACAACATGGTCTCGTTTTTCAACGCATCAGCGCTGACTTGCTTCAACGCGGCCAGCGGATGGTTGCTAGGAACGGCGGCCATGAAAGGCTCGTCATACAAGGGCGCAGTAGCAAGGCCCGTGTCTGGAAAAGGGTCAGCCATGATGGCGCAATCGATCTCGCCGGTGCGCAGCATTTCCAGCAACTTGACGGTGAAGTTCTCTTGCAGCATCAGCGGCATTTGCGGTGTTTTTGCAATCGCTTGGCGCACGAGACTGGGCAACAAATACGGGCCAATCGTGTAAATCACGCCCAGCTTCAGCGGGCCGGCCAATGGGTCTTTGCCGCGCTTGGCAATTTCTTTGATGTTGGCCGCTTGCTCCAACACGCTTTGCGCTTGGCGGATGATTTCTTCGCCCAAAGATGTGACGGCCACTTCGTTGGCACTGCGTTCAAACAGCTTCACATCCAACTCTTCTTCGAGTTTTTTGATGGCCACCGACAGCGTGGGTTGCGACACAAAGCAAGCCTCGGCTGCTCGGCCAAAGTGCTTTTCGCGCGCCACGGCCACGATGTATTTGAGTTCAGTGAGGGTCATATTCTTAAGCCTTCAAGAAATCCGATTTTCCACCCAACCAGCGGCTCACATGTCGCTCGGCCAACTCGGGGTACATGTCGAGCATCAACGGGGCCAACTCTCTGGCCCATTGCAACAATTCGCCATCTTCGGCCAAGTCGGCAAAGCGCAGCAGCGCAGCACCCGATTGGCGTGCGCCCAAAAATTCACCGGGGCCGCGAATTTCTAAATCACGTCGTGCAATTTCAAACCCATCCGAGGTTTCCACCATCGCCCTCAGACGTTCGCGGGCGGTCTCGCTCACACGCCCGCTCTCGCCTGTGGCGTACATCAGCACACACGCCGATGCGGCCGCGCCGCGCCCCACACGCCCACGCAACTGGTGCAACTGGCTCAAGCCAAAACGCTCCGCATGCTCAATCACCATCAGTGACGCATTGGGCACATCCACACCCACCTCAATCACCGTGGTGCTGACCAACACGCCCATCGCTCCGCTTTCAAACTGGGCCATCACCGCCTTTTTCTCAGCAGGTGGCATGCGCGAATGCAGCAAGCCCACCAGCACGGGCTTCATGCCCGGTGGGTTCAGCGCCTCGGTCAGCAAGGCGTGCGTTTCGGTGGCATTGGTCAAATCCAGCGCTTCGCTTTCCTCAATCAACGGGCACACCCAATACACCTGACGGCCCTCATCCAACTGGTGGCGAATGCGTTCAATCAACTCATCGCGCCGTGACTCTGACACCAGCTTGGTCACCACAGGCGTGCGGCCAGGTGGCAGCTCGTCCAAGGTGGACACATCAAGGTCGGCGTAATAGCTCATCGCCAAGGTGCGCGGAATGGGCGTGGCGCTCATCATCAGCATGTGCGGCTCCTGTTCGGGCATGCCGTCGTGTGTGAGCATTTTCTCGCGCAAGGCCAAGCGTTGTGCCACGCCAAAGCGGTGCTGCTCGTCGATGATGGCCAAGGCTAAGTTTTTGAATTGCACCTGCTCTTGAATTACCGCATGCGTGCCCACCACCAAGGCGGCTTCGCCGCTGGCAATGAGGCCCAACATTTCGGTGCGTTCTTTTTTCTTTTGACTGCCCGTGAGCCAGGCCACGCGCTTGCCCAACGGGGTGAGCAAAGGCTCTAGCCAGCCAATAAGTTTGCGGAAATGTTGCTCGGCCAGAATCTCTGTCGGGGCCATCAGCGCACATTGCCAACCGCCATCCATCGCCACTGCCGCAGCCAGTGCGGCCACCACCGTTTTCCCCGAACCCACATCGCCTTGCAGCAAACGGTGCATGGGCACTTGGCGCATCAGGTCTTGTGCAATTTCTTCGCCCACGCGGCGCTGTGCGCCGGTCAAACCAAACGGCAACACGCCCAGCAACTGTTCGTGCAGGCCGCCTTTTTTCAGCACCAAGGCAGGCGCTCGCAGTTCATCACGCGCACGCTTGGACTGCAACTGCGACAGCTGCTGCGCCAGTAACTCTTCAGCTTTCAAACGCTGCCACGCAGGATGTGTGCGGTCCTCCAGCTGCGCCAGCGACACATCGGGCGTGGGGTGATGTAAAAAATGCAAGGCTTGTTCAAGGCTCCACGCCTTGCCGCCAACACGCATCGCCGAACGCGGCATATGTTCTGGCGGAATCGTTTCTACAAATGCGCCATGACGCGCGGCATGCACCAAGCCACTGTGTACCGCCTTGCGCAAATACACCTGCGGCAAACCTGCCGAAGTGGGGTACACGGGCGTGAGCGCATTGGGCAGCTCGCCACCTGCCATGTGAAAGCTGGGGTGCATCATGGTGCGCCCCATAAAACCGCCTTTCACCTCACCACGCAAACGCAAACGGTTGCCCACAGCCAAGGCTTTTTGTTGTGAAGGGTAAAAGCTGAAAAAGCGCAGCGTGCAGGTGTCTGAGCCATCGTCCACCACCACCAGCAATTGGCGACGCGGTTTGTAGGCAATGTCACACGACACCACCGTGGCCTCGATTTGGGCCATGTCACCCTCGCGCGTGTCGGCCAATCGCACGATGCGCGTTTCGTCTTCGTAACGCAGGGGCAAATGCAATGCCAAATCAATGTCGCGATCCAGCCCGAGCTTGCGCAACGCTTTTTGCGGCGCGGAGAGGGGTTTGGTTTCGCGAGTCATGGGACAATTGTGCCTCTCTCATTTGATCCCCTTCAACTTGGAACGGGCCCGTCCGGCCCTCAAGCGCATGTCACACACTTACACGCTCAGCGACTTCGATTTCGAACTGCCTGAGTCCCTGATTGCCCAGCACCCCGCCTCTGAACGTAGCGCCTCGCGCTTGTTGGATGGCCGCCATGCTGAGTTTGCCAATCGCACCTTCAAAGATCTCCCGTCACTCCTCAAAGCAGGCGACTTGCTGGTGTTCAACGACACGCAAGTGGTCAAAGCCCGTTTGTTTGGCGAAAAGGCCACGGGCGGCAAGCTCGAACTGTTGGTCGAGCGCGTGCTGACCAACCACGAAGTCGTGGCGCACATGAAGGTGAGCAAAAAGCCGCAGGTCGGTGCTGTGATGTACATGGCCGGTGGCTTGCGCAACGGTGGTTTCACGGCAACCCTGCTGGGTCGCTGGCCCAACGAAGACGGCCAACTGTTTCGCTTCAAATTCAGCGACGAGCCACACACGCTCATGCAACAGCATGGCCACATGCCGCTGCCGCCCTACATTGAGCGCCACCAAAACACCGCTGACGCGCAGCACGAAACCGAGGCCGACAAAGCCGAGGACGAGCGCCGTTACCAAACCGTGTTTGCCAAACACCCAGGCGCTGCCGCTGCGCCCACCGCCGCGCTGCACTTTGACGAAGGGGTGTTGCAAGGGCTGGAGGCCCAAGGCGTGTCACGCGCCAGCGTCACGCTGCATGTGGGCGCGGGCACGTTTCAGCCGGTGAAGACCGAGAACTTGGCCGAGCACCGCATGCACAGCGAGTGGTACAACATCCCACCCGAAACCATTCAAGCCATTGCCGACTGCCGCGCACGCGGTGGCCGCGTGGTGGCCGTTGGCACCACCAGCGTGCGCACGCTGGAGAGCTGGGCACAAAGTGGGCAAGCCAGTGGTGACACGCAAATTTTCATCACACCGGGCTTTGCATTCAAAGTGGTGGATGTGCTGATCACCAACTTCCATCTGCCCAAGAGCACCTTGCTGATGCTGGTCAGCGCGTTTGCGGGCTTTGAGCACATGCACGCGCTGTACCGCCACGCCATTGCCCACCACTACCGATTCTTCAGCTACGGCGACGCCATGCTGTTGGAAAAAACATCTGCTTGAAAGACCGACCATGTTGAAGTTTGACGTTCTCACCAAAGACACATCCAGCCATGCCCGCCGCGGCACGCTCACGCTCAACCACGGCGTGGTGCAAACGCCCATCTTCATGCCCGTGGGCACTTACGGCACGGTCAAAGGCGTGATGCCACGCAGCCTTGAAGAGATGGGTGCGCAAATCATTTTGGGCAACACCTTCCACCTGTGGATGCGCCCCGGCCTCGACGTGATGAAAAGCTTTGGTGGCCTGCATGACTTTGAGCGTTGGAACAAACCCATCCTGACCGACAGCGGTGGTTTTCAAGTGTGGTCGCTCGGTGCGATGCGCAAAATCACAGAAGAAGGGGTGACGTTTGCTTCGCCCGTGAACGGCGACAAGCTGTTCATGTCGCCCGAGGTGAGCATGCAAATTCAAACCACGCTCAACAGCGACATCGTGATGCAGCTTGACGAGTGCACCCCGTACGAAACCAAAGGCCACCTCACGACCGAGGCCGAAGCCCGCAAGTCGATGGAGATGAGCCGCCGCTGGGCCGTGCGCAGCAAGGATGAATTTGCACGTTTAGAAAACCCCAACGCCTTGTTTGGCATCGTGCAAGGCGGCATGTTCACCAACCTACGCCAAGAGTCGCTCGACGCGCTGGTAGACATGGATTTCCCAGGCTACGCCGTAGGCGGCGTGAGCGTGGGCGAGCCCAAAGACCAAATGCTGGAAATCATGGCGCACACGCCACACCGTTTGCCCGAAAACAAACCACGCTACCTGATGGGCGTGGGCACACCGGAAGACTTGGTGCAAGGCGTGGCCGATGGCGTAGACATGTTTGACTGCGTCATGCCCACACGCAATGCACGCAACGGCACCATCTTCACCCGCTATGGCGACTTGAAGCTACGCAATGCCCGTCACAAGGCAGATCACGGCCCGCTCGACAGCACATGCACCTGCTACACCTGCGCGGGCCACACACGCCCCGACGGCACCACCAGCGGCGGCTTTAGCCGTGCGTACTTGCATCACCTTGACCGCTGCGGCGAAATGCTCGGCCCCATGCTGACCACCGTCCACAACCTGCACTACTACCTCAACCTCATGCGTGAAGTGCGTGAGTCTTTAGAGGCTGGACAGTTCGGGGCATTCCGCGCCAAGTTCAAAGAAGACCGCGCGCGCGGCGTGTAACCCCCCCTGCGATGTGGAAACCCACATCGCACGCCACATCGGGCGGATGTAGATTCCTAGGGTTAACACCTAAAGGCCTCCCATGTCTGCATCACACCCCAAAAAACCTATCTACAAATCGCTCTACGCCCAAGTGCTGTTCGCCGTGGTCGTGGGCGTTTTGCTCGGCCACTTCTACCCACAAGTCGGCACCGACATGAAGCCTTTGGGCGACGGCTTCATCAAGCTCATCAAGATGATCATCGCGCCCATCATTTTCTGTACCGTGGTGGTGGGTATCGCCGGCATGGAAGACATGAAGAAAGTCGGCAAGACCGGTGGCTTGGCCTTGTTGTACTTTGAAGTGGTCAGCACCTTGGCGCTCATCGTGGGCTTGGTCATCGTCAACTTCATGCAACCCGGCGTGGGCATGAATGTGGACGCTTCCACGCTCGACACCAGGAGCATCGCCGCCTACACCGCGCCCGGCAAGATGCAAGGCACTGTGGACTTCTTGTTGAACGTCATCCCCACCTCGGTGGTCGATGCGTTTGCCAAGGGCGAAATTTTGCAAGTGTTGTTGTTCTCTGTTTTGTTTGGCTTTGCGCTGCACAAGTTTGGCGGTCGCGGCACGATGGTGTTTGACTTCATCGAGAAGCTGTCGCACGTGTTGTTTGACATCGTGGGCATCATCATGAAAGTAGCGCCCATTGGCGCGTTTGGCGCGATGGCCTTCACCATTGGGAAATACGGCGTGGCGTCGTTGTTCTCACTGGGCAAGTTGATGGGCACGTTCTATTTGACGTGTTTGATTTTTGTGTTCGTGGTGTTGGGGATCATCAGCAAGTTGCACGGCTTCAGCATTTGGAAATTTGTGAAGTACATCAAAGAAGAGTTGCTCATCGTGTTGGGCACCTCGTCTTCTGAATCTGTCTTGCCACGCATGATGGAGAAACTGGAAAACCTAGGCGCACGCAAATCGGTCGTGGGCTTGGTCATTCCAACGGGCTACTCGTTCAACTTGGACGGCACCTCCATCTACCTCACCATGGCTGCCATGTTCATCGCGCAAGCCACTGACACACCCATGAGCCTGACACAACAGCTCACCTTGTTGGCAGTGTTGTTGCTCACCTCCAAAGGCGCAGCAGGCATCACGGGCAGTGGCTTCATCGTGTTGGCCGCTACTTTGTCAGCCGTGGGCGGCGTGCCTGTGGCGGGCTTGGCGCTCATCTTGGGCATTGACCGTTTCATGTCTGAAGCTCGCGCACTCACCAACTTGGTGGGCAACGGCGTGGCCACCTTGGTAGTCGCTAAGTGGACCGGTGACTTAGACATGCAGCGCTTGCATGAGGGCTTGAACAACCCAAGCCCCGAAGAGCTAGATGCGCCCGAGATCGTGCTCGACCAAAAAGAAGCACCAATGTCGGCGAAGCATTGAGCCCACGCCGAGGCTTAGCCTCTGTTAAGCCTCGGTGGTGAACACCGTCAACACGCCGGTGTAGCCATGTAATTCTTGGTGCGCGATTTCGCCACCCGCAAAAAACCCCACCAACGGCACATCACCCAAAGCGCGGCGGATGATGTGCATTTCGGCGCTCGGTCCACCAAAGTGAGGGCCGCCGCGCCCCGCGCAACTCACGTAAATCGCGCCCGCCATGCGACGCACAGGATGTGGGTTGATGTTGGTGTCCGCACTGAGTGCGCCAGCCAAATCAGCCGTCATTTCTTCGGGCTCCAAGGCCTCGCGAATCTCGGCGCAAATGCGCGTGAGGTCTGCGCGTGCGGCGGCGGCATTGCGCTCGCAAAACGTGAGGCGCATACCCACATCCACGGGTTGAGCCACGGCCACAGCCTCACGCGCGGGGTCGATGCCGATGATGTGGCGCACGAGCACCGCATCATCAAACTCACCTGTGCGTTTGATGGTGGGGTCATGCTCGGCCGATAAGCCCACCAGCGTGTTGCGTACTTTGGCGATGGCAACTTGCTTGTCGGCAAAGTTAATTTTCAAATCACGCGCCAGCACATGAAGCGCGGGCTCATCGTCCAAGGTGAGCACCACATGTTTGTCTGCACCGGTGATGGTGTGAGTTGGAGCCACGGGCAAACAGCCTTGCGTCACACGCGACACCATGGCCACCTCGGCATCAAATGCCACGCCGCTCAAGCCACCATGAAACACGCCGGTGGCATTGCCTTGGCCAGCCATGTTGCCGTCGCCATTGAGGGCGAACTGCACCACATCGGTACGACTGGCCGACAAGCCACCAAACACATAGCCGCTGGCTGTGCGTTGCGCCAACTCGGCAATCAACTCGGGCACGTCTGGCGTATGTGCATCGGCATGCAGCAAAGCCGTGTGCGGCACAAAGCTGCTGCCATGTTTGGCACCCATGCCGGCTTGCGCCAACGGGGCCACACCACTGAACACGCGGTAGTGTTCGGGCGAGATGTCGCACAACATCACACTGAGCGCGGGTTCGTCAAAGTACTCCACGTTGTTGGCGGCAATGCCCACGCCCACCGTGCCCGCCCAGTCGGTGACTTCGGGCAACTCGGCGCTCAGGTGCGACAAGATGTCTTGTGCGTGCCTGGCGTAATGGTCCGTGATGTAGAGCAGTCCAAGGTGTGGCGCTTCGGCGTACTCGGGCAAGGCCATGTGCGCGCGCAACTGCGCCAGCACCAAGCCAGCGGCCATCTCCCACTGCGGATGGGTGGCATGGCCGTAGGGGAAAAGTTTCATCGCTTGGATTTGGCTGCGGTTGGACGCACGGATGTTTTGCGTGTCGCTGTTTTGCGCGCAGCCGATTTGCGCGCGGCGGGTCGTACTGCCGCTTTTGCCGCAGGTTTGTCCGCCTCTGTGGCGGCATGCGCTTGCGCACGATGGGCCATGTCGTTCATGGCATGTGTGGCAATGTGCTGAAACTGATCGGTCAACGCTCCCCACCAATGGGCGGGATCGACACCGGCCGCAGCCTCTTTCTTGCCACTCGACTTGCGCGCTTTGGGTTGGGCTTTGGGCGCCTCGGGTTCTGGTGCGGCTTGAGTGGGTGCTGCGTCTGGTGTGAATGAATACGCCGGTTGCGCAGCAGCTTCTTGCGGTTTGACTTTGAGGGATTCAGCCAAGTCATGGAAGCTCATGTTCATGCCTTTCAAGGTGTTGAGCGTCATGCGCTGAACCTCGAGGGCTTGAATCGTGGCACCCACCGCTTTGCTGTTTTGCTCCAACCAAAACAGCACGGTTTTGAGTTCTTGAATCCGCTTGTCCAGTTCTTCAGGGTCCAGCGTGGGCGCGACCCAGCCGGGCGCGGCGGACGGCGCAGAAGCGCCACCACCTGGTGTGAGGTTCTTTAAAAAATCAAAGCCTGGAACGAACTTGGTGAAATCAAAACCGGCGGGGTTGGTCATGTCTGTCTCCTGTATGTAAATCGCATTAAACCAAACCCCAGCCCACGCTTGGCTGACAGCTCAGTGCTTGTGGTCCCCGTGGTTGTGGTCGCCATGGCTGTGATCCATCTGCTTTGAGTGCTGCATCATGGGGGCTTGCATGCCTACCTGTACTTTCAGGGTCACGTTGGACTTGACGCCTTTGGCATCTTGCAACATCAAGGTCAGCGGCACCGTGGTGTCTTTGGCCAAAGGTGCTTTCAAATCCATCAACATCACGTGGTAACCACCGGGCTTGAACTCCACAGCTTTGCCCGCAGGCAGGTCTAGGCCATTGGGCAACGCGGCCATGCGCATCACGTCTTTGTCCATTTTCATTTCGTGAATCTCAGCCACGGCGGCCACAGGGCTGCTCACGCCCACCAGTTTGACGTGGTCTTTGGCGGTGATTGTCATGAACGCACCAGTGGCCTTTTGGCCTTGCACAGTGGCACGCGCCCATGCGTCAGTCACGGTGACGTTTTGAGCGAATGCGCTCGCAACACACACAGTGGTGAATACGGCAGCGATGAGATGTTTGGCAAATTTCATAAAACTCCTGGAGGTTAATGGTGGTGTTCGTGTCTGGGTGCAGTTTGCACGTCCAACAAGGCTGCGGGCAATGGCAAGCCGCGTGTCGATGTGCCGCTGACCGGAATTTCTGACCAATCATTTTGGCCGGCCTCGCAGATTTGCAAAATCTTGATCCACAAGGGGCCTGCTTGGTCAGGCAAACGCCCCATGAAGGCGAATTCGTCAAACTGGTCATCTGGCAAGGCAGACTTTGGGTTGGCGGTCCAGCGCAACTCCACCACATCGTCGGTCACTGTTTTGCCGTGGTTGCTATAGGGATTGCTAAGTTTGGCTTTGCGCGTCGTGATGACCCAACCCAATTTAGGCTGAGGCTTGGCCCCTTGAAAGCCTGCGGGCACTTGCACGACTAGGCCATGGGTTGCAGCGCCGTTGCAACCGTGCCCCACACGCAAAGTGGCTTTGTAGTAACTACCCGCCACGGCTTGCGGCTCGGTCAACACGATGTGGGCTTGTGCTTGCAAGGCCACGCATGACAAACCGACCAACGCAGCTTGGGTCAGGGCTCTGAAATATTTCATCATTGTTTTCTCTTTTCTCTGATGGCACTTGCAGTCATTGCAAGTGGCCTATGCACGAACACGTCGCACGCATCTCAACAACAAAGCTGAGGCAAGCGCCCCAACCTCACTTAAAAATCAAAGAGAAAACAGAGGCGGCCCACGCGAAGGCAGCGGGGGCGCAGTGGCAGCCGCAAGATGCGCAGCCACCACCAGCTGCATGGCATGGGCCAGTGGGGAGGGTTGTGTCAACGTGGTGTTGAACACAGGAGGCGGCGCGTTGATAGACGCGCACAAAGGGCAATCCAGCGTGAGGTTAGCGCTGGCAGTTTCGTCATCGCCAGACACCACCAACTTCATGCTGCCGGTACTGGTACAGACCAAGTCCATGCCATGTGGGTTAACGATGGGCGAGGCAACCGCCACGCCCACCGACAGCGCAAACCACACCAGCACAAAGCGGGTGAGTTGGATGGCGCGGCGTAGGGACTGCATGCGTTTGATTATGTCGTACTGCACAGACAAACTGTAGTTTCTTGACCTCTGTCAATGAATCAAAGGGGCATTGAGCGCAACATCAAGCTATACAAAGAGGAGTTTCAATGGACGCACAACACGCCACAGCCTTCAAGCAAAAGCTTGAAACCCAACGCGCCGATTTGTTGGCACAAATTGCGCAGCAACGTGGCGGCAAAGCTAGCCGCGTGGAAATGGCTGCCGAACACTTTGCACACAACGAAGACTCAGACGCACAGGTCAACACCGCGCGTGACCTTGAGTTCGCCATCAACGAACACGAGACCGCCGAACTGGCGGCGATTGACGAGGCCTTGGCCCGCTTAAACGCCGGCACTTATGGCCACTGCATTGATTGCGATGCCACGATTCCCGACGCTCGCTTGAACGCAGCGCCCGAGGCAGCTCGCTGCATTGGCTGCCAAGAAAAAGCAGAACACAACCACCCCTAAGAGAGAAAGAGAAACACATGACCACTTTTCACGCCGTTGTTTGGATGGACCACCAAGAAGCCCACGTGCTGATGTTTGACCGCGAGCATGTCGAGAGCCAACGCGTCAAGTCACGCACCCACCACAAACACCAAGGCAAGCAAAACGACACCGATGCGCTGTATGCAGACATCGCCAAAGCCCTCGCCGGCACACATGAGGTGTTGGTGACCGGCCCAGGCATTGCACGCGACGAGTTCCGTGACTGGTGCAAGCAACACCACGCTCAAGTGAACGTGGTGGACAGCATCGCCAGCGACCACCCTACCGATGCACAAGTGGTGGCCATGGCACGTCAATACTTCAAGAAGTTTGACCAGATGGAAGCTGACCCAGCACTCATCAAATAAGCCGCGCGCGGCCTCCACGCCGCGCAAAGAAAAAGCCCGCGTCTCGCGGGCTTTTTTGTGTGTCAAACGGGTTTAAGCGTTTGGCGAGACCAGCTCTTGGTCCATCGCGCCAAACACGCTTTGACCGTCTTTGCCTTTGGCTTCGATGCGCAGCGTGTCGCCGAACTTCAGGTACTCGGTCTTGGCGCTGCCATCCAATGCGATTTCCATGGCACGTTTTTCAGCGATGCAGCTGTAGCCCTTGGGCCATTCTGTTTTGCCATTTTTTTCGAAGCCCGCATTGCTGACCGTGCCACTGCTCACCACTGTGCCTGCACGCAAGGCGCGGGTTTTGCTGGCATGCGCCACGAGTTGACCAAACGAATGCGTCATGTCTGTGCCAGCATCACACATGCCGACCTTGCGGCCATTCCATGTCACCTGCACCGTGAGGTGCAAGCAACCGCTGTCCCACGCATCACCCAGCTCATCGAGCGTCACAGCCACAGGACTGAATGCGGCCACGGGTTGACTTTGCAGGCGGCTGTTCACGTTGCGCAAGGTGATGGCGTTGGACAGCAGCACCAAACGGACACTTTCCAAGGCCTCATCCACCGAGGCACCCATCGGCACATCACCTGTGATGACCGCGATTTCAGCCGAAAAATCCACGCCCAGGTTTTCATTCGCACACACCACACGGTCGTGCGCCCCCAGCAACGAATCGCTGACCGCTTGATGCACAGCCAAGTCGACTTCTGCTTCGCCAAGTAAGGCGGCGTGACTGGCGTAAGCCGTTCCCGTCACACGTTGATACGCACGGGGCAGCGGGGCCATGCACAAGGCGGGGTCAAATGGAAACGCATGACGCGCTTTGCCGTGATTCAGGGTGTCATACAAGTCTTGCAATTGCGGCGCGATGAAGCCCCAGTCATCCAAGGCTTGTTGCATGCGGGTCGCAATGCCCGTCGCATAATGCGCGGTGCTTAAATCGCGCGACACGACCACCAGTTGTCCGTCGCGTGTCCCGTCTTTGTATGTGGCTAATTTCATGCCACGATTCTATGAAAGATCCCACACCCGTCATGCACGCCCGTGCCCTGCCCTCCAGCCCAGTGAGCCTGCCCCACTTGCAACGCAAACACGCGGTGCTGTTGGTGGTGGGCGTGCTGTTGGCGCACCTGTGGCTGCTGGCGGGAATGCCGCTGTGGTTCACACCGGAGTCCGGCAAACCCCTGCGCACGCAGGCCTTGATCACGCGCCAAATTGAAGTGGCCGCACCCCGCGCACCCCAAGTGCCCCAAGCTGTACCGCCGCCAACAGCCAAGCCTGCGCCCACCACCACCGCCGAAGCGCCCGCTGAGCCCACCCAACACGCCAAACCTTTGACGTTTGACGACTTCGGCCACGACCTCGCCGCCCCTGTGACTCTGCCCTCGCGCAGCGCCACGGCTGTGGACTTGCCGCCCTACAAACGTGCAGGCAGCGAAGGCTTAACTGAAGTCACAGCCGTCAAGGCACCCGACTCGGCGTTTTTGAAATACCAAGTACAAGGCCAAGCGAAGGGCTTTAGCTACTGGGCCACGGCTGAATTGAACTGGACACAAAACAGCAAAGAGTACGAAGCACGCCTAGAGGTGAGCGCCCTATTTCTTGGTTCACGCGTGCAAGTGAGCAAAGGCACATTGGGTGCGGAAGGCCTCATGCCCACACGCTTTGGCGACAAGACCCGCAGCGAACTGGCAGCGCACTTTCAGCGCGACAAAGGCATCATCAGTTTCAGTGCCAATTCACCTGATGCGCCGTTACTCAAAGGCGCGCAAGACCGCTTGAGCGTGGTGCTGCAGCTCAGCAGCTTGCTGGCCGCCGACCCCACACGTTTTCCACCGGGCACCATGCTGTCGTTTCAAACCGTGTCGCAACGTGAGGCCGAGGTGTGGCAATTTTTGGTGGAAAAAGAAGAGGTGTTGCATTTGCCATTCGGCGAAATCAATGCCATCAAGCTCAACCGCAAGCCACGCCGCGAGTTTGATCAGCAAATTGAGCTGTGGTTTGCTCCCACATTGGGCTATTTGCCGGTGCGTTTGCGCATCACCAACGCCAACGGCGACTTTGTGGACCAACTTTTAAGCAAAGCGGAAAAGCTCAGCCCTTGAATTTGGGCTTTTGAATCCGATATGCTTAGATGCAATTCGTTTTCCGCCGAAAGGTCCCTATGGACATGCTCTACAACTCCGACACGTATTCGGTCATGCACCTGCAGGTGGATGACGCGTTGGTGCCTGTTCGCCCCGACGTGCCCGCCTTGGCCCGCCACGGCTTTGAGATCGTGGACAAGCGTTCAGGCAAAGAAATTTACCTCGAAGGCTCTTGGGCGGAGCAGTTCCAAGCTCATTTGCGCGCTTGGCAAGAAAACGCGCCCACCCAAGAAGAGGTGGAAGACACCTTGGCTGGCTACGCCGAACTGGCGCAAAACCCAGTCGTGGTGCACTAAGCCTGCTACCCACACGACACCTAGGGCGCTTCGGCGCCCTTTTTCATGTCCAGTCCTACCTACAATTGCGCACATGACTGCATACATTCTCAACCTGTCTTGCCCCGACCGTCAGGGCATCGTGCACGCCGTGTCTGGCTTTTTGCTGGAGCGCCAAGGCAACATCGAAGAAGCCGCGCAATACAACGACCATGACACCGGTCTGTTCTTCATGCGCGTGCAATTCGCGTGCGATGCCGTGCAGCAAGACGCATTGCGCACACAGCTTGCCACCTTTGCCACAGGCTTTGACATGAAGTGGTCACTGCACGACACCACACAGCCCATGCGCACCGTGTTGATGGTCAGCAAAGAAGGTCATTGCTTAAACGACTTGCTGTTCCGTTGGAAGAGCGGCCTGCTGCCCGTGGACATTCGCGCCATCGTGAGCAACCACCGCGAGTTCTACCAACTGGCGGCCAGCTATAACGTGCCGTTCCACCACATCCCCGTGACAGCGGCTACCAAGGCACAAGCCGAAGCCAAAGCCTACGAGGTGATCGAAGCCGAAGGCGCCGAACTGGTGGTGTTGGCCCGCTACATGCAGATCCTGAGCGACGACTTGTGCAAAAAACTATCAGGTCGCGCCATCAACATCCACCACAGCTTCTTGCCCAGCTTCAAGGGTGCCAAACCTTATTACCAAGCGCATGACCGTGGTGTGAAACTGATTGGCGCCACCGCCCATTACGTCACCGCCGACTTGGACGAAGGCCCCATCATTGAGCAAGACGTGGCTCGCGTGGACCACAGCAAAACCGTGGAAGACTTCACCGCCCAAGGTCGCGATACCGAAAGCCAAGTGTTGGCCCGCGCCGTCAAATGGCACAGCGAACACCGTGTGCTGTTGAACGGCCACAAAACGGTCATCTTCAAATAAACGGGCATGACCAGCCGCATCCCGCCCATTCAGTGCTTGCTCACGTTTGAGGCATTGGCGCGGTTGCGGTCGGTCACACAGGCCGCCGAAGAGCAGTGCGTGACACCTAGCGCGGTGAGCCACCGTGTGAAGCAGTTGGAGCAGTTGCTGGGCGTCAAGCTCTTTGGCCGCGCTGACTTTTCGCTCACCACCGAAGGCAGCGAATACCTCGCCCATGTGCGCGAAGGCTTGTCTATTCTGGAGCGCTTCCCCGGCAAAGACGGCAGCGCCACCCCCGGCAAACGCAAACTGCGTTTGGCCGTGACGCCCACCTTTGCACGCTCCATCCTGATGCCGCGCCTGCGCCAGTTTGCAGACGCCTACCCAGAGATTGACCTCACGTTGCAAGTGAGCATTCCCCTCTTAGACGTAGTGGCCGAAGACGCCGACCTGACCATCCGCTTTGGCACAGGCCGCTACGCAGATGTAGAGCATGTGTGCATCATGAAAGACGACGTGACGCCCATGGCCTCACCCGCCTATATCCGCGAACACGGCCCGTTTGAAACCCCCGAAGATTTGGCCGACGCCACCTTGTTGCGCAGCCCCTTGGAGCCTTGGCGCACCTGGTTTGCCGCGCATGACCAAGACTGGCCCGAGCCGATTGACGGCAGCAGTTTCAATGACATTGGTTTGATGTGCGATGCCGCAGCGCAAGGCCTAGGCGTTGGCTTGGTGCGTTTGAAACTGGGCGCACCGTGGCTGGAGAACGGCACGCTGGTGCGCATCTTCCCGCGCCAAGTGCCTAGCCCGCATGGGCATTACCTGTGTTGGCGCACGGGGGCGATGGACCGGTGGGAGTGTGCGGCGTTTGCTGATTGGTTGAAGAAGGCTGTTCCTTAATTTCGTTGCGTTGTTTTCTCTCGCTGTGAACGGGAGGGGCCGGTACCGCCACACGGCTTACATCGCTGCGCGACGAATGGCGCCGTATGACGGCACCGACCCCTCCCATTCACGACGTTTGGGTTTGCGTGCAAATCCATTTCAACCCTTGCTGTAACTTTCTTCACATACCAACCCCAAGTTTTGCCGTAAAGTGCCAAACATGAACGCACCACTCACCTCCGACCAGCAAAACACCATGGCTCGCGCCGAGCGCCAAGCGCAAGTCGTGCAAGCCCTGCTGCAAGTACTGCCACAGCACGCCCTGCTCTACACCACCGAGGACACCGTGCCTTACGAGTGCGACGGCCTCACCGCCTACCGCGCTCGCCCCATGTGTGTGGCCTTGCCCGAGACAGTGGCCCAAGTGCAAGCCGTGCTCAAGACTTGTTACGCGCTAGACGTTCCCGTGGTCGCACGCGGTGCTGGCACGGGTCTGTCGGGTGGGGCAATGCCGCACACCATGGGTGTCACGCTGTCTCTGGCCAAGTTCAACCAAATCCTCAACATCGACCCCGTCGCCCGAACTGCTGTGGTGCAGTGCGGTGTGCGCAACCTCGCCATCAGCGAAGCGGTGTCGCAATACGGGCTGTACTACGCGCCCGATCCATCGAGCCAAATTGCCTGCACCATCGGTGGCAACGTGGCCGAGAACTCGGGGGGCGTGCATTGCTTGAAATACGGCCTCACCGTGCACAACGTGCTCAAGGTGAAAGGCTTCACGATTGAGGGCGAGCCGATTGAATTTGGCAGCGATGCACTCGACACACCGGGCCTCGACTTATTGCCTGTGGTCGTGGGCAGCGAAGGTATGTTGGCGGTGACCACCGAAGTGACCGTCAAACTCGTGCCCAAGCCACAACTGGCGCGCTGCATCATGGCCAGCTTTGACGATGTGCGCAAAGCGGGCGACGCGGTGGCTGCGGTGATTGCTGCGGGCATCATCCCCGCAGGCTTAGAGATGATGGACGGCCCCATGACCGCCGCCGTGGAAGACTTTGTGCACGCCGACTACGACCTGAGCGCCGCCGCGATTTTGCTGTGCGAGAGCGACGGCACGCCCGAAGAGGTGGAAGAAGAAATTGGCCGCATGAGCGAGGTGCTGCGCGGTTGCGGCGCGACGGCCATCACGGTGAGCCGCGACGAAGCGCAGCGCATGAAGTTTTGGAGTGGTCGCAAAAACGCGTTCCCCGCATCGGGCCGCATCAGCCCCGACTACATGTGCATGGACAGCACCATCCCACGCAAGCGTTTGGCCGACATCCTGCAAGCCATTCAAGAGATGGAAAAGAAATACCAGCTGCGCTGCTTGAACGTGTTCCATGCAGGCGATGGCAACTTACATCCACTGATTCTGTTTGATGCCAACGACCCCGACCAAATGCACCGCTGCGAACTGTTTGGCGCCGACATTTTGGAAACCAGCGTGGCCATGGGCGGCACGGTCACGGGCGAGCACGGCGTGGGCATTGAGAAGGTGAACAGCATGTGCGTGCAGTTCAGCGCCGAAGAAAATGAACAGATGTTTGGTGTGAAGCGTGCGTTCGACAGCAAGGGGTTACTGAACCCCGGCAAGGTCATTCCCACCCTGCACCGCTGTGCCGAATACGGCAAGATGTTGGTGCGCGCGGGGCAAATCAAGCATCCGGATTTGCCGCGTTTTTAAACTTTGCCAACTTGGCCTGCAAGTTGTTTTTCGCAGCAGTCCATTGACTCGCGATGATGGAATACATCACCGTGTCGCGAAAGATTTCAATAAAGCGTATCGCGGACCCGTTGCTGTAAAGCTTGGTCGTACGCAACGCCATCAATGTCCGCTTGCGTGACGGTCTCAAGCATTTGGCCAGCTGTTGGAACGGCGTGTTGGGATTGGTATTGCCAAAGGTTAGATCGCACGGCAGCGCGGCTGCAGTGGAAAAACACGGCATCTACTTTGATTTCGATGACGCATTGAGGGGGTTTGTCGTGCATGGCAAAGCGCGAAAGTAAATCAGGCGTGACAAGAATACGTGCGTGACCATTAACTCGCAGCGACTCGCCAATGTGCGGAATCATGAAAAGCAAGGCCACGCGCGGGTCGTGAAGAATGTTCTTCAAACTGTCAGCACGGTTGTTTCCGCGTCGCTCTGGCAGCAACAGGGTCTTTTCGTCTTGAATATGAACCAAGCTGGCAGGGTCACCGCGCGGAGACGCATCTAGCCCACTGGGACCGGACGTCGCCAGCACAGCAAAAGGCGATGCTTCTATCCATTGGCGATACATCGGGTGTAAATAGTTGACCTCTTTGCGGGTTGCTGCGCTACCAACTGGAGCAAAGAGCTCCTGCAATTCGTTGAGTGTGCGAATTTGTTGGTTGCCATCGTCCAAGCACTTAGCCTGCATATGTTCTCCCGCCAAAGATAGCCGTCCCCACCCGCACCATCGTGCTACCTGCGTGGACGGCGGCCTCTAAGTCGCCCGTCATGCCCATCGACAAGGTGTCGAACTGCGGCAGGTTCAAGGCAGTTTTCACCTCGTCAAACAAGGCGCGTGCTTTGGCATGCACGGCCACTTGAGCGCCAAAGCCCTCCACAGGATCGGGAATGGTCATGAGGCCACGCAACACCAAGCGAGGCAACTTGGCCACTTCAGTGGCCAGCGCCAGCACATCGGCAGGTGCAATACCTGATTTGGTTTCGCCGCCATCGATGTTGACTTGCAAACACACGTTAAGCGGGGGCAAATGTGCGGGACGTTGGTCGCTCAATCGCTGCGCAATTTTGAGGCGGTCAACCGTGTGCGCCCAATCGAAGTGCTCGGCCACGAGTTTGGTTTTGTTGCTTTGAATAGGGCCAATGCAGTGCCACACCAATGCGGGTGCACCACCTTGCAACGCGATGATTTTGTCCACGCCTTCTTGGATGTAGTTTTCGCCAAAGTCACGTTGACCGCAGGCTGCGACTTGTCTCACATCGTCAGCGCTGAAGGTTTTGGACACGGCCAACAGTTGCACGCTATCCGCACTGCGTGAACTGGCTGCGCATGCGGCCGTGATGCGGGCTTGCACAGCGTGGAGGTTGTTGCGTAAAGCGTGGTCTGAAATGCTCATGTTGGGGCTACTTTAACAAGGGCTGTGAGGCGTTACCTGCGTGACATACAAGGTCGATGCTCAGCCCCTATGATTCAGCGCAATTCAACACTCCTCTGATATACACATGTCCAGCATCAACGCAAAAACCTACGAACCCACCGCTTCTGCTCACGTCGCCTTCATCGGCATGGGCGTGATGGGCTACCCCATGGCCGGCCACTTGGCCACCGCAGGTCACGCGGTGACGGTGTACAACCGCTCACCCGCCAAGGCCGAGGCTTGGGTCAAAGAATTTGCCACTAGCAAAGCCCCAAAGAGCGCACTGACACCACGCGAAGCAGCCAAGGGTGCGAGCATCGTATTTTGCTGCGTGGGCAATGACGACGATTTGCGCTCAGTGGTATTTGGCGCGGACGGCATGCTGGCAGGCATGGAGCCCGGCACGGTGTTGGTGGATCACACCACTGCATCCGCCGACGTGGCCCGCGAGATTTACACAGCCGCTAAGAACCTCGGCATTCACTTCATCGACGCACCGGTGTCGGGCGGTCAAGGTGGCGCACAAAACGGTTTGTTGACCGTGATGTGTGGCGGCGATGCGCCTGTGTTTGAACGCGTCAAACCTGTGGCCATGGCCTTCTCTCGCGCATTCACCTTGATGGGCGAACCCGGCGCGGGCCAGCTGACCAAGATGGTGAACCAAATCTGTATTGCAGGCTTGGTGCAAGGCCTGAGCGAAGCCATTGCCTTTGGCCAAAAAGCAGGCCTCGACATGAACCTCGTGCTCGATGTGATTGGCAAAGGTGCCGCTCAAAGCTGGCAGATGGACAACCGTGGCAAAACCATGGTGGCCGACAAGTTTGATTTCGGCTTTGCGGTGGATTGGATGCGCAAAGATTTGGGCTTGGTGTTTGACGAAGCCAAGCGCAATGGCGCACAGCTACCTGTGACGCAGATGGTGGATCAGTTCTACGGCGACGTACAAAAAATGGGCGGCAACCGCTGGGACACATCCAGCCTCATCAAGCGTTTGCGTTAAATACAAAACCCACAAAAAAGCCCCGACGGTTCAGCACGAACCTCGGGGCTTTTTGTTTGTTGAACGCTTATTTGATTGGCGTCACCACAGGTTGCTGTGCGGCAGAGGGCGCCGCCCCATTGGCACTGGCTGGCTGCTGGTCGCTACGCTTGGGCTGCATGGCGCGTAACTCATCTTCGGTGATGTACTCCAGCACACGCACCACACGTTTGACGCCGCTCACGCCACGCACCACCTCGGTCGCACGTTTGGCTTCACGTTGCGTGACACGCCCCATCAAGTAAACCGTGCCACGTTCGCTCGTCACTTTGAAAACGTTGGCAAACACGTCTTCGGTATCCACCATTGATGCCTTCACTTTGGCGACCAACAGCACGTCATTGGAGCGATCCCCCACACTCGAAGCGGAGCCAATGGCCAACTCGTTGACCACGGCGCGAACGTTTTGCACGCGACCGATCAGCTGCTCGACTTGTGAGCGAACGGTGTCGTTAGACACCTCGCCTGTGATCAGCACTTGACGGTTGTAACTGGTGATGTTGATGTGCTCTTTGCTGCCGAAGTTCTCGCGAATAGCGCTTGCACTGCGCTGCTCAATGCCTTCGTCTTCCACTTGAATACCGGTGGTACGGCGGTCACTGGCCACCATCGCACCGCCAACCACGCCACCGAACATGAGTGGTGCGCATGCCGACAACTGCAGAGCAGCTAGGAAAGTCACGGCCAGTTTTACAAATTGAGATGTCATTCTTTACCTTCTGTGTCGCCCAACAATTGCGCATCCACGCCATCACAAATGCAATGGATGGCCAACAAATGCACTTCCTGAATACGTGCGGTTCGGTCGTGTGGCACGCAGATGTGCACATCGGTTTCACGCAACGCTTGGCTCATCTTGCCGCCGCCTTTGCCCGTCAAGGCCACCACGGTCATGTCGCGCTCATGCGCCGCCTCAATCGCCGCCAGCACATTGGGCGAACTGCCACTGGTTGTGATGGCTAACAACACATCGCCGGACTGACCGAGTGCACGCACTTGTTTGGCAAAAATTTGTTCGTAGCTGTAATCGTTGGCAATCGCCGTGATGATGGAGCTGTCTGTGGTGAGTGCAATCGCACCCAACTCGGGGCGTTCGCGCTCAAAGCGCCCGACAAACTCGGCTGCAAAGTGCTGCGCGTCAGCGGCTGAACCGCCATTGCCACACGCCAGCACTTTGCCACCACTGGTGACACTGGCCAGCACAGCGGACACAGCAGCCGCAATGGGTTTGGACAAGACTTGCGCGGCTTGGTATTTCAAGTCGGCAGAGTCGATGAAGTGTTGTTCAATACGTTGCTCAAGCATGGAGTGATGATACCTTTAAGCGTCAAAAGCGGCTTTGAACCATTGCAAATCCTCATGATCAACTGCGATCACATCAAACCGACATGGGGGCAGCACGCGCAGTTTCAACAGGTAATGGCGCGCCGCAAACACAATGCGCCGCTGCTTCACGCCCGTGACACTGGCCAAAGCGCCGCCATGTTGGGTGTTGCTGCGTTGTCGCACCTCGACAAACACGCAAGTGCCATCGACGTCGCACATGACCAAATCTATTTCACCGCCACCTCGCCCGGGCGTTCGATAATTGCGTTGTACCAGTTGCAGGCCTTGAGCTTGTAAGTAGTGCAGCGCGCGGTCTTCGGCCGCATCTCCTTTTTGCTTGGTGGTCACACGCTTGAATGTTTGACCATTGGGTTTGTTCACAGCACCTCCTTGATGAACGCCAACTTTGATTCCGCCTTGTCTGCCGCACACGCTGCCGCAGCCGCCCAAAACCATCCGACAGGCACGCTGTATGTGGTGGCCACGCCCATTGGCAACTTGGCCGACATCAGCTTGCGTGCCTTGCATGTGCTGAGTCTTTGCGACACGCTGGCTTGTGAGGACACGCGCCACTCACAAACTTTGCTGCGCGCCTACGGCATCGACAAGTCGTCCTCGCATTGGCTGGCGGTGCATCAGCACAACGAAGCCGAAGCCGCCGAAGAAGTCATTCGACGCCTGCAAGCCGGCCAACGTGTGGCCTATGTGAGCGATGCAGGCACCCCCGCGGTCAGCGACCCCGGCGCACGTTTGGCTTGGCAGGTGCAAAGCGCGGGTCTACGCGTGATGCCCCTGCCCGGCGCGAGCAGCGTGACCGCGCTACTGAGCGCGTGCGGCACGCCCGCGCATGACTCATCTGGTTTTTTGTTTGTAGGCTTCTTGCCATCCAAAGCCACCGAGCGTGGACACGCCGTGGAGGTACTGGCCCAAGAGCCCCGCACCCAAGTGCTGCTAGAAGCACCACACCGCATTGAGGCCCTCGCCACCGCTTTGAGCGTGCTGGGCGAACGCCCAGTGACCGTAGGCCGCGAACTGACCAAACAGTTTGAGGAAGTCGCCACCGTGGCAGCGCAAGATTTGGCTGCTTGGCTACAAGGCAATCCACAACGCACTCGCGGCGAGTTCGCCTTGGTGGTTCACGCCCAAGCACAAGAACGCGCAGCGGGCTCTGACAACGACCGCCTGCTGAAAATTTTGATGCAAGAGCTGCCTTTGAAAACCGCCGTGAAGGTGGCAGCAGAAATCAGCGGCGAAGCAAAAAACGCTTTGTATGACCGCGCGCTAGAGCTCAAAGCGGCGACCTAAATCGCTCAACACCACCAAGCAAAAAGGCTTTGCAGAATTGCAAAGCCTTTTTTGTTGAACGATCGTTTAGCTTAGAAACCCAAGGTATGTGGCAGCCAGGTGGAGAGTTCGGGTACAAAGGTTAGCAGCACCAACACCACAAAATGCGCCAGCAAAAACGGCGGCAATTCGCGTGTGAGATCGGCCATCGACACGCGCGTAGCCACAGCGGTGACAAACAGCAAGCCCCCCACTGGCGGCGTGATCATGCCCAAGGTCAAGTTGACGATGACCACCATCGCAAAGTGCGTGGGGTCAATGCCCAAGGCCAAAGCCACGGGGGCCAAGATGGGCACCAGAATCATCACGCCGGGCAAAGGCTCCATGAAGATGCCAAACACCAGCAGCAAGATGTTCACCACGATCAGGAAAGTCACGGGTGAGAGATTCCATTCCACAATGGTTTGCGACACCTGTTGCGGCACGCCTTCCACGGTCAGCACCCATGCAAACGCCGCTGAAGTGGCCATGACCAACAACACCGAAGCCGTCAACAACGACGAACGTGCAGCAATGCCGGGCAAGGCTTTCCACTCCAAGGTTCGGTAAATCCATTTCCCGCAAATCAGTGCATAAAACACTGCCACCACCGACGCCTCAGTGGGCGTGAAGATACCAAAGCGGATACCCACCAAGATCAACACAATCAACATCAACGCAGGGATGGCTTTGAAACTGGTGACCAGCATTTCGCGTGCAGAGGGGCGTGGCTCAGTGGAGCGGTAATTGCGTTTGCGGCAAATGCGCCAGTTCACAAAAGCCATGGCCAGTGCAATCAAAATACCGGGAATAAAACCAGCCATGAACAAACCGCCCACAGACACCTGCTCGTCTTGCATGGCGTAAATGATCATGCTGATAGAGGGCGGAATGATGGGCCCCACAATGGCCGTACTCGACGTCAATGCTGCAGCGTAGGCGCGCGAATAGCCCGCCTTCTCCATCATCTTCACCATCATGGAACCGGGGCCTGCGGCATCTGCCAAAGCCGAACCGGAGATGCCCGAAAACAAGGTGAGCGACAGCACGTTGGCATAGCCCAAGCCCCCGCGCAAATGCCCCACAAATTGCGATGCAAAACGCAACAGCACCAAGGTGAGCGCGCCGCCCGACATGAGCTCAGCAGCCAGAATAAAAAACGGCACGGCCATCAACGGAAAGCTGTCGATGCCTGTGAACATTTCTTTGAATACCACCAACTGTGGGTAACGACCACCCACAAACACGGCGAGCGACGCTGAAATAGCAAGCGCAAACGCCACGGGAAAACCAAGGGTCATCAGCACAATGGCTGCGATGAAAAGTGTGAGTGTCATAGTGAAGCGGCGGATTCAGCATCCATCTCGTCTGAAGTGATGTAGTTGCCGTGGCCGATGTAACCGCGCACGATGAAAAGCAAATGCACAAAGAGCAACAAAAAGCCAACAGGCATGGCGGCATAAATCCAAGCGATCGGAATGTCCGTTGCCGCCGTGGTTTGAAAGCGCGTGGCCCACACGTAAAGGATGGAGAAATACATCATCACCAAAAAGAAAGCCCCTAGGCCCAGCGCAACGATGGCACGCACCACACGTGCGCCGTGCTCGCCCACGGCTTGGTGGAAGTTATCAATGGCCACATGGCCACCAAATCGCAACACCAAGCCAGCACCTAAGAAGGTCACCCAGATCATCATGTGACGTGCCACCTCTTCAGCCCAAACGATGGAGTCGCCCGTGGTGTAGCGCAGCACCACATTGGCAAACACGATGCAAGACATGACCAGCAACAACAGGATTAACACCCAGCGATTGGCAGCCACCAACACGCGTTCAAATCGGTTCAACATGTACGTTCTACAGCAAGTGCTGTTTTAAAAGAGAAAAGAAGAACGCCCGGACAAGTCCGGGCGCAACACGCAAGCGCAGCTTGACTTATTTGGTTTGCGTGATTTTGTCGATCGTGGCTTGACCAAACTTGGCCGCGTATTGCTTGTACGCAGGCGCCACACCTGCTTGGAAAGAGGCCACATCCACTTTGGTGACCACTTGCACGCCGTGTGATTGGATTTCGGTCACAGCCTTCTTCTCCACATCGTCCACGAATTTGCGTGATGCCAATGCACCGGCTTTAGCGCCTTCAATGAAGGCCGCTTTATCGGAGTCGCTCAACGTACCGAAGAAGGCTGGAGACACGATCAAAGCCATAGGCGCATAAACGTGTGAAGTCAATGACAGGTTCTTTTGCACTTGCCACAACTTGGCAGACACGAACACCGACACAGGATTTTCTTGGCCATCAATCGTGCCTTGTTGCAAAGCACCAATCACTTCAGGCCAAGCCATGGGCGTAGGCGAAGCACCGAGGGTGCGGAAGGCTGTGATGTGCACAGGGTTTTCTGTGACGCGGATTTTCAAACCCTTGATGTCATCTGCTTTGGTGACGGGACGCTTGTTGTTGCTCAAGTGACGAAAACCTTGCTCACCCCATGCCAAGGCAATGAGGCCGCGCTTTTTGAATTTGGTCAGCAGGTCTTGACCAAACTCGCCATCCAACACTTTGCGCGCGTGCGCGGTGTCACGGAACAAGAAGGGAATGTCGACCACGCCCACCTCTGGCACAAAGTTGCTCAAAGCACCTGTCGACACGATCACGGCTTCGACGGTGCCCAGTTGCAGACCTTCAATCAGCTCGCGCTCACCGCCCAAGGCGCTGGCAGGAAACTGTTTGAATTTGTACGCACCTTTGGTGGACTTTTCAACTGAGTCGGCCCAAGTTTGAGCGGCTGCGCCGTAATGAGAATTGACAGCCAAGGCATAACCTACTTTGACCTCTTTGGCAGATTGGGCAAAGGCAAAGCCTGAAGCAGTGGCCAACGCGACCAAAGTGATTGCGGCAGTACGACGAGAAGTCATCATGTGTGTGTTTTCCAAAGTGGGGGGAGAGTTTCGTTTGGTGCGGCTGGCGGGGATCGAACCCACGACCCTTGGCTTCGGAGGCCAATACTCTATCCACTGAGCTACAGCCGCACTTGGCTAGCCTTGGATTGTAGGCGCCCCGTTATAATTTCTGCAGTTTTAGGATAGCCCACAGGATTAAAGAAATGAGCCACCACGACCAATCTCACTCAACTTCACAAGTGTTCGCCTCCACGATGAAAACATTTGTTTTGCCCGTGCTCGTTGTCGTGGGTTTGGTTGCCTACATTGCCGCGTCTTTCCGACCACAAATGGTGACTTCGTCTAACGAACCAGAAGCAGTGGCTGCGCGTATTCAAAAAGTGGGCGCGGTGGAAATCAAAGACGCCAATCGCGCGGCACGCACTGGCGAAGATGTGTTCAAGGCTCAGTGCTCAGCCTGTCACGCCACTGGTGCTGCTGGCTCACCCAAGTTTGGTGACGCAGGCGCTTGGGGTCCACGCATTGCCAAAGGTTTTGATGCTTTGCTGAACTCTGCCCTCAAAGGTAAAGGCAATATGGGCCCACAAGGTGGCGGCGATTTTGAAGACTTTGAAATCGGCCGTGGCGTTGCCTACATGGCCAACGCGGGCGGTGCGAAGTTCACAGAGCCTAAGAAGCCTGAAGGCAAATAAGCTTCTTCTCTTATAAAAAACCGGTCATTGACCGGTTTTTTTTATGGCTGTGTTGCTTATGTTTGCTGCGGGCTGCGTACATAGCCAAAACGCTCGGGCAACTCGCGTGTTGGGAGCTCTTGCGGCACCCACAAGCCAGCTTCAATGAACTCTGCGGCTTGCAATACATCTTGGGTATGCACTAAACCGAAGCCATGTTCTGTCTCGAGATATAAGCGCCCATGTTCATCCACGATGCAACGTTGCATGCGCACAGGCACACCTGTGTGCGATTGAATGCTGCCATCCGGTTGTAAACGCCATACCCATGGCGTGGCTTCTAGCTCGACATACACACGCTGTGGACCGTTTTGAAAATACCAACGGCCTTGCTTGTCGCACGCATAGTTGCGACCAATAAATGCGATGAGTTTTTCATGTGCAAGGCGTGAGCCTTTGCTTTGCGTGAAAGTGCCCAGTGCTTGGGCTTGATCGTCGCGCATGTACCAATCACCACGCGCATCTAGGCCTAGCCAACCAAAGCAGTCTGGCACATTCGGCCACTTGGCCATGGCTTGCTTCACCAAGTCATCCATGCTGTGTCATCCATTCCAAAACAGCGCTAGGCATTTCTTTCAAATTAGCAGGAAAGTTGCCCGAGGCAAAGCCCACATGCCCCCCTGTCTCGGGTTGCCACAGTGTGACATGCTGGCTCACTTGCGCCAGATTGGGCAAACTAGTGGCGGGAATAAATGGATCGTTGCGGGCGTTCAGCACAAGCGCTGGGACTTGCACATGAGATAAGCCTGGTTTCGCGCTGGCCCGAGTCCAATAGTCGTCGGTATCTTTGAATCCATGCAAAGGTGCGGTGAAGACATCATCAAATGCATAGAGGGTGTTAGCCGACAGCAGCTCTTGCGGGTCGAACAGACCCGGAAACTGCTGCAACTTTTGCATGGCGCGGGGTTTCATGCTGGCTAAAAACATGCGCGCATACACCGCCTTGTTAAAACCTGTGTCAATCGCATGACCACTTGCAGATAAATCAATCGGTGAGCAAACGGAGGCAACCCCATTGACCACGCGTGTTGCAGCTTGCCCCATCTCCCCTGCCCAACGCATGAGCGCATTGCCGCCTAGCGAGATACCAACGGCAAACACGGGACCGGCGTGTTGTTTGCGAAAGCGATCAAGCATCCAAGCCACTTCTTCGAAATCACCCGAGTGATAAGCGCGCGGTGCCCAGTTGATCTCGCCACTACAACCTCTGAAATGCGGAATGGCCATGCGCCACCCTTTTGCTTGAACTTCTTGTGCAAAGGCCTCGGCATAGTGGCTGCTGGAAGACCCCTCTAGGCCATGGAAAAGCACCAGCAGTGGCGCGTCATTGGATAACACGACATCCTCACGGCGCCAATCCACATCCACAAAATCGCCATCAGGCGTGTTCCAACGTTCACGCGTCCAGCGAGGTTTTGTGCCTGTGTAGCGGCGTGCAAATTTCGCCGAATAAATCGTTTGCACATTTCCGCCTGGTAGCCACCAAGGCGCACGGTAATCCCAAATCAATGCAAGACCTGTGGTGCTTCGTGTGCCTCTGCATGTGTGGGGGCGGTGCCTGGGCTGGCATGGTGCGCCACCATGCGCCAACCTTGTGCTGTGCGTTGGTACACATTGGTGGCCACAACTACTGCCTCTTGCGTGCCATCAGTCGTTAATAGGGCCACTCTCTCAATCACGTTGTGCATGGCGCTGGTGAGTGATTCCACTTTGCAAATATGCTCGGGACGGGCCGCAATCGTGCCGTTGGCAAACATGGCTTCAAATGCAGCACGAATGCTGGCACTGCCAATTAGGCGAGGACCGCCCGGATGCACGCACACAATGTCATCCTCATCAGCCCAACAGCGCATGAGTTTTTCTATGTCCCCCGTTTGCAAGGCTTCGTAGAACTGGCTCTCAATGGCGTCGGCTGTGCCACCGACGGTGGCAGCTCGGAGTTTGGCTTTAGGCATGGGCAAATTGTTCACTTATTTTTTGAGCAATAAAAAAGCCCCAACCGTGAGGCCGGGGCTTTTGAACGCTGACGCGCACAACAATTACTTGTGAGCGCGGTAGCGGCGCAAGGCCGACAATTCAGCCGCCAGAATGGTCAGCTCTGAACGAGCACGGGCCAAATCAACGTCTGATTTTGCGTTTTTAACGGCTTCTTCAGCTGCGAGTTTGGCTGCGTTTGCTTTTTCTTCGTCCATGTCTTTGCCGCGCACAGCGGTGTCAGACATGACGGTGACGCAATCAGGTTGCACTTCAAGAATGCCACCTGCAACAAAAACAAACTCTTCACCACCATCAGCCGTGTGAATGCGCACCGAACCGGGACGGATGCGTGAAATCAGCGGCGTGTGGCGCGGATAAATACCGAGCTCGCCCGCCTCGCCTGGCAAAGCCACAAAAGTGGCTTCGCCGGAGAAGATGGACTCTTCTGCGCTGACAACATCTACGTGGATGGTACTCATAGGATCTCTCAGATCTTCTTAGCTTTTTCGAACGCTTCGTCGATGGTGCCGACCATGTAGAAGGCTTGCTCTGGCAAGTGATCGCACTCGCCGTTCACAATCATCTTGAAGCCACGGATGGTTTCAGCCAAGGTCACGTATTTACCGGGTGAACCAGTGAACACTTCAGCAACGTGGAAAGGTTGAGACAGGAAACGTTGGATCTTACGAGCGCGGGCCACAGCCAGCTTGTCTTCAGGAGCCAATTCGTCCATACCCAAAATCGCGATGATGTCACGCAATTCTTTGTAGCGTTGCAGCGTACCTTGCACAGCGCGGGCTGTGGAGTAGTGCTCTTCGCCCACAACCAATGGGTCCAATTGACGGCTGGTGGAGTCCAATGGATCCACAGCTGGGTAGATACCCAAAGAAGCGATGTCACGGCTCAACACAACGGTGGAGTCCAAGTGAGCAAATGTTGTCGCTGGAGATGGATCGGTCAAGTCATCGGCAGGCACGTAAACGGCTTGGATGGAAGTGATAGAACCAACTTTGGTCGATGTAATACGCTCTTGCAAACGACCCATTTCTTCGGCCAATGTAGGTTGGTAACCCACAGCAGAAGGCATACGGCCCAACAAAGCGGACACTTCAGTACCGGCCAAGGTGTAGCGGTAGATGTTGTCCACGAAGAACAACACGTCTTTACCTTCGTCACGGAATGACTCAGCAATGGTCAAACCTGTCAACGCCACGCGCAAACGGTTGCCTGGGGGCTCGTTCATCTGACCGTAAACCATGGCAACTTTGGACTCGCCCAAGTTCTCCAAGTTCACAACGCCAGAGTCAGCCATCTCGTGATAGAAGTCGTTACCTTCGCGAGTACGCTCACCCACACCAGCGAACACGGACAAGCCGCTGTGCGCTTTAGCGATGTTGTTGATGAGTTCCATCATGTTCACGGTTTTACCCACACCGGCGCCGCCGAACAGGCCGACCTTACCGCCCTTAGCGAAAGGACAGACCAAGTCGATCACCTTGATGCCTGTCTCGAGCAATTCTTGCGAAGGGCTGAGTTCGTCATAGGCAGGCGCTTTGCGGTGAATCGAAGCGGTTTGGGTTTGATCAACAGGACCACGTTCGTCGATGGGGCTACCCAACACGTCCATGATGCGGCCGAGAGTGGCTTTACCCACAGGAACGGTAATCGCCGCGCCAGTGTTAGTCACCATCAAACCACGACGCAGACCGTCGGAGGTGCCCAACGCGATGGTACGGACGATGCCGTCACCGAGTTGCTGCTGAACTTCCAGAGTCAGCGAAGTGCCTTCGAGCTTGAGCGCGTCGTAGACCTTGGGCATTTGGTCGCGTGGGAACTCGACGTCCACCACCGCGCCAATACATTGAACAATCTTGCCTTGGGCTTGAGCCATTTTTTGCTCCAAAAATTAAAATCAGACAGCAGCCGCACCTGCAACGATTTCCGAAAGTTCTTTCGTAATCGCCGCTTGACGCGTCTTGTTGTAAACCAGTTTGAGTTCGTTGATCACGTTCCCAGCGTTGTCGGTCGCAGACTTCATCGCAACCATACGGGCCGATTGCTCGGACGCCATACTTTCAGCCACGGCTTGATACACCATAGCCTCTACGTAGCGGAGCAACAGTTCGTCAATGACGGTTTGTGCATCCGGTTCGTAGATGTAGTCCCAAGTGCTATGCACTTCGTGCGTCTTCAGCATTTCAGCCGACAGAGGCAAAAGCTGCTCAACCACAGACTCTTGCTTCATGGTATTGATGAAACGCGTGTAGCACAGGTTGACCGCATTGATCTCGCCGTTCACATATGCGTCCAACAAGACCTTGACAGGCCCAATGAGCTTGTCAAGGTGAGGGGTATCACCCAACTGAGTCGCATGCGACACAATTTTGACGCCCGAACGGCCTAGGAAGCCTAGGCCCTTGTTACCAATGGCCACCGCTTGCGCCTTGTGGCCTTCTGCTTGCAAGTCGCGCAACTTGTTCGACACCATACGCAACACGTTGGTATTGAGGCCGCCGCACAAGCCTTTGTCTGTGGTCACCACGATAAGGCCGACATCCTTGGCAGTGTTCACTTCCATGAAGGGGTGAACGTACTCAGGATTGGCCTTGCCGAGGTTAGCCGCAACGTGACGAATTTTCTCGCTGTAAGGGCGAGCCGCACGCATGCGATCTTGCGCCTTACGCATCTTAGACGCGGCGACCATTTCCATGGCTTTGGTGATCTTCTTGGTGTTTTCCACCGATTTGATCTTGCCGCGAATTTCCTTACCTGCTGCCATTTGAGGCTCCTTGTGTCAGGTAGGAATTAAGCGAAGGTTTTCTTGAACGCAGTCAATGCTGCGGTCAGTTCAGCCTCAGCATCTTTGTCCATGGCTTTGTCGGCTTCGAGTTTGGCCAACAAGGCAGCGTGCTTAGCTTTGAGGTAAGCATGCATCTCATATTCAAAGTGCAGAACTTGTTTGACTTCGATGTCATCCATGAAGCCCTTGTTCACTGCAAACAGGGTTGCGCCCATGATGCTGATGGACTGTGGGCTGTACTGAGCTTGCTTGAGCAATTCAGTCACGCGAGCACCACGGTCGAGCTGTTTACGTGTGGCTTCGTCGAGGTCAGAAGCGAACTGAGCAAACGCGGCCAATTCACGGTACTGCGCCAAGTCAGTACGGATACCGCCGGACAAGTTCTTGACCAATTTCGTTTGCGCTGCACCACCGACGCGAGACACTGAAATACCAGCGTTAATCGCAGGACGGATACCGGCGTTGAACAACGAAGTTTCCAAGAAGATTTGACCGTCAGTGATCGAAATCACGTTAGTTGGCACGAAGGCAGACACGTCACCGGCTTGGGTTTCAATGATTGGCAATGCAGTCAATGAACCAGTTTTGCCTTTGACAGCGCCTTTGGTAAAGGCTTCGACGTAGTCGGCGTTCACGCGGGCAGCGCGCTCGAGCAAACGGCTGTGGAGATAGAACACGTCGCCAGGGTAAGCTTCGCGGCCTGGTGGGCGACGCAACAGCAAAGACACTTGGCGGTAAGCCACAGCTTGCTTAGACAAATCGTCATACACGATCAAGGCGTCTTCGCCACGGTCGCGGAAGTATTCGCCCATCGTGCAACCAGAGTAGGCTGACACGTATTGCATCGCTGCAGATTCAGACGCAGAAGCGGCCACCACGATGGTGTACTCCATCGCGCCAGCTTGTTCCAAAGCGCGCACCACGTTTTTGATCGACGAAGCTTTTTGGCCAATCGCAACGTAAACGCAGGTCATGTTTTGACCTTTTTGGTTGATGATGGCGTCGATCGCAACAGCTGTTTTACCTGTTTGACGGTCACCGATGATCAACTCACGTTGGCCACGACCCACTGGCACCATGGAGTCCACAGACTTCAGGCCAGTTTGCATAGGTTGGCTCACAGATTCGCGAGCGATAACGCCAGGCGCAACCTTTTCGATCACGTCGGTCATTTTGGCGTTGATAGGGCCTTTGCCGTCGATAGGCTGACCCAAAGCGTTCACCACGCGGCCAATGAGTTCAGGGCCGACTGGCACTTCCAAAATGCGACCTGTACATTTGACAACGTCGCCTTCAGAGATGTGCTCGTACTCACCCAAGATCACAGCACCGACCGAGTCACGCTCGAGGTTCAGGGCCAGACCGAATGTGTTGTTGGGGAATTCCAACATTTCGCCTTGCATCGCGTCTGACAGACCGTGCACGCGAACGATACCGTCAGTCACCGACAAAACGGTGCCTTGATTACGAACGTTGGCATCCGTGCCCAAACCTTCGATACGGCTCTTAATCAGCTCAGAGATTTCTGCTGGATTGAGTTGCATGACTCTTTCCTTCTTTCTTGTTAGGGCTGACAGGCGTTAAGCCGTCAGCGCAACTTTCATTTGATCTAAACGGGCTTTGACAGAAGTGTCCAGCACTTCGTCACCCACCACCACGCGAATACCGCCAATCAGCTCAGGCTGCAAGGCCACAGAGACGTTGAGTTTGCGGCCAAAACGCTTCTCGAGAGCAGTCTTCACATCAGCCAAAGCTGCTGCGTCGATGTCGAAAGCGCTGTACACAACAGCGTCTGCTGTACCGCCTTGCGCATTGACATGTGCGCGGAATTGCGTTGCCACTTCAGGCAATGCGCTCAAGCGACCGTTGTCAATCACGGCGCGCAAAAAGTTTTGCGCAGCAGTTGGCAATTTGGATTTGGCAACACCAACAATCAAATCAAACACTTGGTTGGAAGTGACTTTGGGGCCTTCTGCAAATTGCAGCAATTGGGCGTTCCCAGCGATCGCTGCAAGCTCATCAAGCCATGCAGCGGTACCGCTCAGGTCTGCGGCCGAAGCCTTAAACAAAGCTTCTGCGTAAGGGCGGGCAATAGTGGCGAGTTCGGCCATGTTGTCCTCTTACAGCTCAGTCTTCAGACGACCCAACAAGTCGGCGTGAACGCTGGCGTTGACTTCCTTGCGGAGAATCTGCTCAGCCCCTTTGACAGCCAGTGCAGCCACTTGCTCGCGCAAGGCTTCACGTGCTTTCACGACTTCTTGCGCAGCTTCAGCGTGAGCGGCAGCCACAATCTTTTTCGCTTCGTCCGAGGCATGGGCCTTGGCTTCGTCGATCAAGTGCTGGGCACGACGCTCGGCATCAGCCAACAAAGCGGTAGATTCGTTGCGGGTTTCAGCCAGCTTCAATTCCACTTCTTTGTGCGCGTTGGACAGTTCAATCTTGGCATGTTCGGCAGCAGCCAAACCATGGGCAATTTTTTCTGAACGTTCATCGAGAGCGCTTGCGATGGGTGGCCACACGAATTTCATCGTGAACCACACCAAGACCGCAAAAACGATCATCTGGACGAACAGGGTTGCGTTGATACTCACGGCAACACCTTTCTTTTGGTAGTTGCGAGAATTACTTCAGGACGAAGGGGTTCGCGAAAGCGAACATCATGGCGATACCAACGCCGATCAAGAACGCAGCGTCGATCAAACCAGCCAACAAGAACATTTTTGTTTGCAGTTCGTTCATCAACTCTGGCTGACGTGCAGCTGCTTCGAGGTATTTGCTACCCATGATGCCGATACCGATACAAGCACCGATAGCGCCCAAACCAATGATGAGGCCAGCTGCGAGTGCTACATAACCGAGGACGTGTTCCATTTTGTTGCTCCTAAAGAATGGATGAGAGAGAAAAGTTAAGAAAAAACCGAAATCAGTGCGCGTCGTGCGCTTGACCCACATACACAAGCGTCAACATCATGAAAATGAAGGCTTGCAATGTGATGATCATGATGTGGAAGATGGCCCAGATTGAACCAGCAATGATGTGACCGATGGGCAACAAGATGCCAGGCAATGAAGCAGCAGCAGCGCCACCCATCAAAGCAATCAGCATGAACACCAATTCACCAGCGTACATGTTGCCAAACAGTCGCATGCCATGCGACACGGTCTTGGCGGCAAATTCAATCATTTGCATGATGAAGTTGACAGGCCAAAGCAAGGGATGAGCACCGAAGGGGGCGCAGAACAATTCGTGCACCCACCCGCCAATACCTTTGATCTTCATGTTGTAGAACACACAGACCAACAAAACAGAAGTTGACAAACCCAAGGTGGTGGACAGGTCAGCCGAAGGCACCACACGCATGTAGGCGTGGTGAGCATCGCCACCATTTGCGCCGTAGATGATTTCCCAAATTTTGGGGAACAAATCAACAGGGAACAAGTCCATGGCGTTCATCAAGAAAATCCAGACAAACACCGTCAAAGCCAAGGGAGCAACCAATTTGCGACTCTCAGCACTGTGAATAATGCCCTTGGCCTGGCTATCCACCATTTCAACCAAGATCTCCACAGCAGCTTGGAAGCGGCCTGGTGCGTGGGCAGTTGCACCACGAGCAGCGCGCCACAAGAAGAAGCTAGCAACCACGCCCAACAACACAGACCAGAAAATCGAGTCCAGGTTGTAAACGGAGAAGTCAATGACGCCAGCCATCGGCTTGTTTTGCAGATGCGTCAGGTGGTGAACGATGTATTCACCAGCGGTCGGACCATGTTCAACAGACATTCGTTCGCTCTTCTTTTAAGTTGGCTTAACAGGGTAAAACACTTTGCGAAAGCCAAGCGCCACCCAATACACCTTCATTGTCACGATCAGGCCTGCCAACATGGCAGGCCAGCTCAAATCATTCACCCAACGCGGCGCCGCAAAAAGCATTGCCACCGTTAGGCCTATCTTGACCATCTCCCAGAGGAAAAAGCCAAACACCGCAGCACCAGCATTCACGGAGGCGACCCGACTGGTCAAGCCTCGCGCAAACAACGCCGCAGGGACAATCACCGCCAGTGCACCGTAAACCGCAGAATAAACTGCTGCCATTCGCCCTGACACCAACCACACAAGAGTTGCCACTAAGAGCCCCAGCACCGCCTGAGCTCCCACGACCCGCCATACTGACAGAAGGGGCTGATGTTTGCGCAACTCGGCAACCTGATCGGCTGTAAGCGGCTCAAACGTTTCTTGTACGTTGTCTTGATCTTCGGGTTGTATTCTGGTCATGTTTGTTTACGCCCAGGTTACATCCACTACGTCTCTATAGAACCGAGCATTGTACGTGATAACCCATACGCTTTTAGGCCTCCCGCACCAAGAAGAGGATAATTTGAGGCATGACCACTCCAAGCACGCCCCCAGAAAACCCTCGCGCAGACTCGTTGATTGAATATCCAAGCCTATTCCCCATCAAAGTCATGGGCGCCAAGGTCGATGGTTTTGTGCGCGCCGTGACCTACATCGCGGAACAATTCGACCCTGCGTTTGACGCCAGCATGATTGAGCTACGCGAAAGCAAAGGCGGCAATTATTTAGGCGTCACCATCACCGTGACAGCCACAAGCCGTGAGCAACTCGATGAGTTGTACCGCACCCTCACCTCTCACCCCTTGGTGAAAGTGGTGCTGTGATCAAACACCTCGGCCTTGTGCCATACCCGCCGACCTACCAAGCGATGCAGGATTTCACAACCACTCGCACATCCGTAACACCCGATGAGTTGTGGATGTGCGAGCACCCACCCGTGTTCACTCAAGGCTTGGCGGGACATGAAGACCATTTGCTTGCGCCAGGCGACATTCCCGTGGTGCCCACCAACCGCGGTGGCCAAGTGACCTTTCACGGCCCCGGCCAAGTGGTGGCCTACCCGTTGATTGACCTCAAGCGTGCTGGCTACTACGTCAAAGAATATGTGTACCGAATCGAAGAGGCCGTCATTCGCACACTTGATCACTTCGGCGTCACAGGCCATCGCGTGTCTGGCGCGCCTGGTATTTACGTACGCCTAGATGACCCGCACAGTCATGCAATGCTGGCACAACGTCCACAAAAAGAAGCCAGCAAGGACCCAGATTTCGCAGGTCTCGGAAAAATTGCTGCGCTAGGCATCAAGGTCAGCCGTCATTGCACCTACCATGGCGTGGCACTGAACGTGGCCATGGATTTGTCCCCCTACCAACGCATCAACCCGTGTGGTTATCAAGGTTTGCAAACCGTCGATCTTTCTACAATCGGCGTATCGGTCAGTTGGCATGAAGCCGCTGATGTTTTGAGCCAAAAGCTCGTCACCCATTTGATGCCCTAATTCCACAGGGTTACTCGCTATGTCTACCCCTGACAACCCAGTTGTGCGCGAAGCGCAAACCGTCGAAAACTACAACGCCTCGGCCAAGCAAAAAGCAGCCGCCAAACTCTCACGCATCCCCGTGAAAGTTGAGCAAGGCGAAGTACTGAAAAAACCCGATTGGATTCGCGTCAAAGCAGGCTCTCCTTCCACACGTTTTTACGAAATCAAAGATGTGCTGCGCGCCAACAAATTGGTAACGGTGTGCGAAGAAGCCAGCTGCCCCAACATTGGCGAGTGCTTCGGCAAAGGCACGGCCACCTTCATGATCATGGGTGACAAATGCACGCGCCGCTGCCCCTTCTGCGACGTGGGCCACGGCCGCCCCGATCCACTCGATGTGAACGAGCCAGAAAACTTAGCCAAAACCATTGCCGATTTGAAACTGAAATACGTGGTTATCACCAGCGTGGATCGCGACGATCTGCGCGACGGTGGTAGCCAACACTTTGTCGATTGCATTCGCCGTACACGCGAGCTGTCGCCCCAAACGCAAATTGAAATTTTGGTGCCCGACTTCCGTGGACGCGACGACCGTGCTTTGGAAATTCTCAAGGCAGCGCCACCTGATGTGATGAACCACAACATGGAAACCGTGCCGCGTCTCTACAAAGAAGCGCGCCCCGGCAGTGACTACATGTTCAGCTTGAACTTGCTCAAAAAGTTCAAAGCGCTATTCCCCCATGTGCCAACCAAGAGCGGCTTAATGGTGGGCTTGGGCGAAACAGACGAAGAGATTTTGCAAGTCATGCAAGACATGCGCGACCACAACATCGACATGCTCACCATCGGCCAATACTTGGCGCCTAGCACCAGCCACATTCCGGTGCGCCGCTATGTGCACCCAGACACTTTTAAGATGTTTGAAGAGAAGGCGTACGAGATGGGTTTTAGCCATGCGGCGATCGGTGCAATGGTGCGCTCGAGCTACCACGCAGACCAACAGGCACACGCAGCATCTGAAGCTGCGAAGCTTTAAAGACCCATCAACTCGGCTGGCTCATCGCTGGCCAACACCTCTTGCGCCCACGCCTCTAGGCGTGAGGCATCTGCGCGAATCACTTCTTGCTTGACCGCCAAAATTTGTGTGGGGTGCATAGAAAAGCTGCGCAGCCCTAAGCCCAACAGCAAGCGCGTCATCGCTGGGTCACCAGCCATTTCCCCGCACACACTCACGCCTTTGCCTTGTGCGCGACTTTCTGCAATGGTGTCAGCCAACAAACGCAACACCGCCGGATGCAAGGGGTCATACAAATGCGCCACCAACTCATCAGCGCGGTCAATGGCCAAGGTGTATTGAATCAAATCATTCGTGCCTATCGACAAATAGTCGAAGTGGCGTAAGAACATCTTTACTCCCAAGGCCGCCGCAGGCACTTCAATCATCGCTCCCACTTTGACGGGGCCAAACACATCACCACGTGCATCGAGTTGTTTGCGGGCTTTGTCGAGCAGCGCCAACGTTTGCTTGATCTCGCGCGCGTGCGCCAACATGGGAATGAGCAAATGCACTTGGCCATGAGCAGCTGCACGCAGAATCGCTCGCAATTGCGTCAAGAACATGGCAGGGTCTGCCAAGCTCCAACGAATCGCACGCAATCCCAAGGCAGGGTTCAAATGCGTTTCGTCTTTGGTGGTGCGCTCCAAGGGTTTGTCGGCGCCAATATCCACGGTCCGAATGGTAACGGGCAAGCCCTTCATGCCATCCACCGCGCGCTTGTAGGCAAGGTACTGCTCTTCTTCATCAGGTAACGCGCCTGCGCGTCCCATGAACAAAAATTCGCTGCGAAACAGGCCTACGCCGACAGCACCAACGTCCAATGCCGCAGGAGCGTCTTCGGGCATTTCAATGTTGGCCAACAAGTCGATCCGCTGTCCATCTAAGGTAATTGCCGGCGTGTGGCGCAAACGCAAAAGACGCTCGCGCTCCAAATCGGCCTGACGCTGCTTGAAACCATACTCGGCCAAGATGATGGGCGAGGGGTTGACGATGACCACGCCCGCATCACCATCAATGATGATCCAATCATCTTGACGTACCAACTGACTGGCCGTGCGCGCGCCCACCACAGCAGGGATGTCCAAACTGCGTGCCACGATGGCGGTGTGCGATGTCTTTCCCCCCACATCCGTGACAAAGCCCGTGAACACACTTTGTTTGAACTGCAGCATGTCAGCGGGTGACAAATCGTGCGCCACCAACACCAGTGGCACATCCATTTCGTCGTCCAGCTGCAGGTCTTGCTGACGGGGCTGATTGCTGCGTTTGGTGGATGGGTGCGGCATGACATGTGTCACGCCTTTCATGTGGCGCAGCATGCGCTCGACGACTTGCTCTAAATCACCTTTGCGCTCGCGCAAATAGGCATCATCCATTTCGTCGAATTGACGAGCCACCACATCCAGCTGCGAGGTCAACGCCCACTCGGCGTTGTACAAGCGTTCTTTGATCCACCCCGTCACACCATCGGCCAGCATGGTGTCTTGCAACAACATCAAGTGCACTTCCAAGATGGCGGACAACTCTGGCGGTGAATCTTTGGGCAGGTTGTCATGCAAGCTTTGCAATTCAGCCAACACCGCTTCACGCGCATGCGTCAAACGCTTGAGTTCATCATCGACTTGTTCTTGCTCAATGAAATAGTGAGCAACGTCCACTCGACTAGAGGCCACCAAGACGGCACGCCCAATAGCAATACCGCGTGCGACGGCAAGACCGTGAACTGAAAACGTCATCGCGCGTTACTCGCCTTCACCAAACTTATCGGCAATCAAGGCCAGCAAACCATCCATGGCCTCTTGCTCTTGAGTGCCTTCTGTTTCAAGGTCGACTTCGCTGCCAATGCCTGCGGCCAACATCATCACACCCATGATGCTTTTGGCATTCACACGGCGCTCGCCTTTGCTGATCCACACCTCACAAGGAAAACTTCCTGCGAGCTTGGTGAGCTTGGCTGAGGCACGTGCGTGCAAGCCTAATTTATTGCTGATGGTCGTTGTAGTTTTGATCATGGATTCGACGGTTTTGATTTTGGGGGGCCGTGATCGCCACTTGCATCACGCCCTGCGTGCCGCCCGTGAGGGCGCGCGCCACAAGCGCGTCAAGTGGCTCGTGGCGATAGCACACAGATCTAAATAGCATGGGCAAATTTACGCCCGCGATGAGCTTGGCATTGCTGCCTGCCACCAGTTTTTGAGCCACATTAGCAGGTGTTGCCCCAAAGATATCGGTCAACACCAACAATCCGGTATCGAGTGCAGAACCTGCGGCATCCAGCGCTTGCGCCAAGGTGTCCTCAGGCTGCGCATTTGGCAACACATCAATCGCCACCACATCGGCTGAGCATTCGGCGTACACATGCATGGCGCAATCGCGCAAAGCGCGTGCCAAAGGTGCGTGGGCAATGATGAGGATGCGATTGCTCATATAACTAGAAAAATGTTGAGCGGATTATCTGCTGTCTGACTTGTGCTTCAAAAAGTAGCCATACGACGCCAAACAACAAGCAAAGTAAACGGCCATCGCACATTGGAATGCTTGCGGCTCAAGGAAGCCTTCCGCTTTGAATCCATCGATCATCAAGCCCATGCCCCACTGCACTGTGAACACACCCATGAACAGTACAAGGTTGTAAGCCGACAGAGCACGACCTGCGACAGCTGCGGGAAATGCCATGCCCACCGAGGGCTGAGCCAACGCCACAAATGAACTGCTGATGCAAAACAGCGCCCAATGCAAAGCCCCCGCATCAGCACCCGCCAAGATGATGTAGATCTGCACACAGAAGTTCAACGGGACACCATAGGTCATCAACTTGTTGGCACTGTACCCACGCTTGGTCAAGCTAGGCGTTAACAAGCCCCACAACCAAAACGTGATGAGCATGCACACATTGAGCCAAAACAAACCTGTAGCCGCCTCTAGCGGCGTGTAGCCAGCGACCTTGACCATCCAAGGCCCCGCCCACAGTGTTTGCATGGCGACAAAGCCGCCGTAATTGAAAAAGCCCATCGGAATGAGGCTGCGGAAATAGGGGTGCGCCCAAACTTGTTTGTAGCTGGCCAAGATGCCCACACGTTTGCTTGGCGTAGCCTCAGTTGCGGGTTCGGACAAGCGCCACTTCGGCACTTGCCACGCCATCAAGGCCATCGACAACACAATGAGCAATGCCAAGCCCACAAACATCCATCGCCAGCCGATCACAGGCAAAAGCCACTGCACAGGCAGCGTAGAGGCCAACATGCCAAATGCGCCTGTCATCAACATCCAAGCATTGGCACGCTGCTGATTCTCTAGTGCCAACCAACGACGATAGCCCGTCAACGGCGCCATCAAACATGCGCTCACGCCCACGCCAATCAACACACGCGCCATCAACAAGCCGTAAAAGTCCGTGGCCCATGAAAATGCCAAACAACCCAGCACCGCGACACCCAAAAAGCGCAACACCACCTTCTTAGGACCGTGATGATCTAGCCAATGCCCCATGGGCAATTGCGTCAGCGAAAAGCCCAAGAAGTAGCCACCCGCAAGCAACCCAAGATCACGCGCTTGAAGTCCAAACTCCAACGTCAGCGTGGGCGACAACGTGGCTGTGATTGCTCGCAACAAGGTTGACAAAAAGTAAGCCGAAGCAAACGCCACAAACACCCACACCGCCAAGCGGCGCGGCAATACATCTTGACTCATGGCTTTGTGCTTCTCTGTAAATTTGTCATAGTTGAATTATCTAAGCACTTGCAACCTAAGGCTGAGTTGCCTCTCTCGGTCCTGTCAAAAGCTGTCACCCGCTGGACTTAGCGTTATCCGCCAATGCAAACGGGGCAAGACTGCAAGTCTTGGCCCCGTCTGTCAGGCACGCGGTGTACCTTGTGCATCAAAACGTTTATTTACTTGCTTCTGAAGTCATCGTGACATGACTTGCATGTGCCAGCTGTCGCTGTGAAGGCAGCTTTGAATGCATCTTCTTTGCCTGACTTGGCTGCAGTAGCCAATTTGGATGACTCTGTTTGGAACTTTTCAGCAGCCTCTTTGAACTTGGCATTTTGTTTCCACACCTCAGGCTTGGCCTTGGTCTCACCCCCGTCAGTGCCTTCGCCAAAAGCAGCCCACGGCAATTTAGCCATGCTGGCTACGATCTCTGCATTGTCTGCTGCTGATTTGGCATCAAATGGTGCTTTGCCTTGTGCCATGGCACCCAAACGACCGAAATGCGCGGCGGTCACTGTCAAAGCCGCTTTGCGGTATTTCACAGCGTCTTCTGGCTTGGCAAACTGTGCGGCGGCTGAAAAGCTCACCGCAGCTGTGCTGAGTGCCATCAAAGTCAGGATTGTTTTTTTCATGCAAAAGTCCTTTAGGGTTGAAAATACAAGGTCTCAAAGCGCCGAGTTTACGAACTTTGTCGTTTTCTGTCTTTCATCTCTTCTTTCAGATATGGCCAACTCTCATTCATTGCACCGCGTCCGTATTTGGGATCTTCCCACTCGTGGGTTTCACATCCTTTTGGCACTATGTGTGATGGGCTTGATCATCACCGGCGAAGTGGGCGGCAATGCCATGCAATGGCATTTTTGGCTAGGCTACGCTGTGTTGGCTTTGGTTTTGTTTCGACTGGTTTGGGGTTTTGTGGGTGGTCACTGGTCAAGGTTCATTCACTTTGTGCCCTCACCCTCCAAAGTCTTGGGCTATCTGCAAACGATACGCACCAAGCAAGCACCGCAGAGTGTGGGTCACAACCCACTGGGCGCCTTGTCGGTTCTGCTTATGCTGACTTTTTTGTTGCTGCAAGTTTTCAGCGGCTTGATGAGTGACGACGACATCAGCAACACTGGCCCTTGGGTTGCTTTTGTGCCCTCTGATTGGGTGTCATTGGCAACCGAATACCACAGCGACGTGGGCAAAGTCATTTTGATTATTTTGGTGGGTCTGCATATCGGCACTGTGTTGTACTACAAGCGCATCAAAAATGAAGACTTGATCACACCGATGCTCACCGGCGACAAAATGCTGCAGATTGCAACCCACGACTCACGCGACACGCGCACTTCCCGCCTTTTTGCACTCAGCGTCTTGGCTGGGTGTACGTATCTGGTGCACCGCTTGGTTAACCTCGTCTGAAGTTCAGTCGCTCATAAAAAAAGCCGCGCAACAGCGCGGCTTTTTAATTGGCGAAGTGATTACGCCTTGGTTTGTGCTAGCAACGTATCTGCATCGCTCACTTCAAATTGGCCTGGGCCTTCAACGTTCAAATGCACTACCTTGCCATCTTTCACAAGCATGGAATAGCGGTTGCTTCGCAAACCCATACCGCGTGTGGTCAGGTCTAGGGTCAGGCCTGTAGCCTTCGCAAAGTCAGCACTGCCATCGCCCAACATGCGCACTTTGCCATTGGTGTGTTGATCGCGCGCCCAAGCGCCCATCACAAACGCATCATTCACGCTCACGCACCAAATTTCATCTACGCCTGCAGCTTTGAATTGCTCATACTTTTCCACATAGCCTGGCACATGTTTGGCTGAGCATGTGGGCGTGAATGCGCCTGGCAGCGCAAACAAAGCAATGGTCTTGCCTGCAGTGGCTTTGGCCACGTCCACGGCGTTGGGGCCAATGCTGCAGCCTTCGCCTTCAACCTCTGAATATTCCATCAGGGTGGTGTGTGGCAGGGTGTCTCCGACTTTGATCATGGCGTCTCCAAAAATAACGTTACAAAAAGAAAAACGACCCACATTGTGGGTCGTTTTCTTTAGCCTTGCAGAGCCGAGGCTCTTTGGTATTTAAACCGCTGCAGCTTTCTCAACCAAACGGGTCACGACCCAGTTTTTGGTTTTCGAAATTGGCT
>Ga0213919_1000028_pt1 | contig 132280 bp, 135 predicted proteins | sample McNCre317MG_FD_161056 | JGI IMG/M metagenome (GOLD analysis project Ga0213919, IMG submission 161056) | Freshwater microbial communities from McNutts Creek, Athens, Georgia, United States - 3-17 MG | ecosystem: Environmental > Aquatic > Freshwater > Creek | place: USA: Georgia | collected...
CGGCCTGATGGGATCAAAAAGTTACGGGCGTAACCATCTTTCACACGGACGATTTCGCCGAGGTTGCCGAGGTTCACGACCTTGTCGAGCAGAATAATTTGCATGGTCGGTCTCCTTAGATCTTGTGCTGGTCGCTGTACGGCACCAAGGCCAAGAAGCGTGCGCGCTTGATGGCAGTGTTCAGCTGACGTTGATAAATAGCGCGTGTGCCAGTCAGGCGTGCGGGAATGATCTTGCCGTTTTCGGCAATGAAGTCACGCAATGTGTCGACGTCTTTGTAGTCGATTTCTTCAACGCCAGTGACGGTGAAGCGGCAGAAGCGCTTGCGCTTGAAAAGCAATGATTGCGTGTTGCGCTTTGGGCGCTTGTCTTTGTTGAATTTCTTGAATGTGGCCATGATCTGGGCCTCCTATGAAATTTGCTGAAAATCTTGAATGTGAAAAACGACGTTTTTGCTGTTACGAGGTGAGGCTAAAAAGCCGCTGAACTGCCAAAGGCTACCGAGGGGAAGTTGAGCGAGACGCTCAGCTAAGGATCCCAAGGCGACTGTTTTGACGGTTGCTTTGACTTGTCGCTTTTGCCCTGCTTCTTGAATGTCAGACTCGTGTTCGAGACTCAAATCAATGGCGGGTAAACCGGCTGGGGTGTATCGCAGGGCCGAAGCCTCTACAACACAAGCATTCAAAACAACGTGGTTCAAACCTTGTAAAAAGTCAGCAATTAGCCCGCGAACTCAGCTTGCTGGTTCTTGCGAGCTTCTTCGCGCTCAACTGTCTTCATCATGATAGAAGGCGCAGTGTCGGCCTTCTTACGCAAGACAGTCATGTGGCGCAACACAGCATCGTTGAACTTGAACGCGTGTTCGAGTTCAGACATCACAGCTTGGCTAGCTTCGATGTTCAAGCAAATGTAGTGAGCTTTGGCAAGCTTGTTGATCATGTAGGCCAACTGGCGGCGACCCCAGTCTTCCGTACGATGAATAGCACCACCACCTGCGGTGATCATGCCTTTGTAACGCTCCAGCATGGCTGGAACTTGTTCGCTTTGATCCGGATGGATCAACAAAATGATTTCGTAATGACGCATGGACACTCCTTGTGGATATGAAGCTGCCTGCGGCGTCTGACGCTGGCAGCAAGGGAAAAGCCCACGATTATAGTCAATTTTTAAGCGTTTCGGGCAACTTGCTGCCCAGATAGCCAAACAACAAGCCCACCGGCACACCGAAAACGCCGGCACAAACGGGATCTAGCCCCAACCACACGGTGTCAGATGCATGCAGATGCAGGCGCATTTGCACCCAAGGGTGATTGACAGCAATGTAGTAAGAGCTCACCACCAAGCCAGACACCATGGCCAACAAGGCACCTACCCGATTCATGCCGCGCCAGTAAATACCCAACAGCAACACAGGGAAAAACGTGGATGCAGCCAAAGAAAACGCGCAAGTCACCCAAAACAAAATGCTCACAGGGCGATTGGTGGCAAACCATGCAGCCAGCAAAGCCACCACCATCAGCAATATTTTGGACAACATCACACGGCGCAACGGCGGCGCATTGGGCTCTGCCGTTTGGAAATACAAGTCTTGCGCCAAAGCATTTGAGATGGTCAGCAACAAACCATCCGCCGTAGACAGTGCAGCGGCCAAAGCTCCAGCAGCCAGCAACCCCGTGAAGACTGATGAGATGTGCGTGATTTCTGGCACACCCAACACCAAGTAATCGTTGAACAAACGAATGTCGGCAAACTGCACGATGCCGTCTTGGTTGTGGTCCTGAATACTCAGCAGCGCCAGTTTGCGCAACTTCAAACGATCGGCCCAATCTGGCAACTGGTCTAAGTGCGACCCCACCAATTCCGTCAACACAAAGGATTTCAGCAACACCGCCAGTGACGATGCGCACAGATAGACCACCACAATGATGCCCAAGGCCCACACCACCGAGCGTTCAGCCTCAGCCGGTGTAGGTGTGGTGTAAGAGCGCACCAAAATATGAGGCAATGCCGCTGTGCCCAACATCAAGCAGAAGACGAGCCCCAGACTGTTGAACCAACCTGGGTTCCAACCATTGAGCAAAGGCACCTGAAAACCCACGGGGCGATAAATGGCTTCAGCCAGCACTTCACGCTCGGCTTGCCAAGCGCCCACCAAACGGTCCACCGAGGTCTCGCGCCATGCGGGGTTAGCTTCTAATTTTTGAATTTCGCGCAGCGATGCGCCTTCGGCTTTGGCCCTCGCCACTTGTCGCGCCACAGCTTGGCGTTCAACCTCGCGGGCATACACGGGCTCGGCAATCTTCACATCCAAATTGCTCATGCGCAGACTGATGACATCACGCGTGGTCAACTCGGCAGGGTCTGTTTCAATCTGCTTGGCGCGCTCTTGAATTTGCGGCAAGGACTGTGCAGCCGCAATCGTGACAAAGGGGTGGCCTTGCGTCTTAAAAGACACCGCCATGCCCAACACCACCATGGACACGACGATGACCACGCATTGCACCCCCTGCGTCCATGTGACAGCGCGCATGCCGCCCAAAAACGAGCACAGCAACACGCCACCGAGCGCCAAAAAAACCCCCAGCTCAAAGGTCAAGCCAGACAGCATAGAAGCCACAAGACCGATGCCATAAATTTGCGCTACCAAGTAAACACTGGAACACAAAATAGCTCCCCACGCGGCCAGCCAACGCACCGCCGCACTGTCAAAGCGACGGCCCAAAAAATCAGGAATGGTGATGGATTGCGACAGGTTGAGCTTGGCGGCAAATAAAAACCCCAGCAAACAAAACCCCCCCGTCCAACCCAGCAAATAGGCCAAACCGCCTGGGTGCTGGCCATCGCCCACAAAACCATCCGACAGCAAGAGGCCCGTGAGTCCAATGAAGGAGGCTGCAGACAACCAATCGGCAGCTGTCGCCATGCCATTCATGGGCGCACTGATGCTGCGCCCAGCCACAAAATACTCTTCAGGAATCGCGGTGCGACAAAACATGCCAATCACCGCGTAGCCAATGATGGACACCACCAAGAAGAAGCCGTTCACCACACCTTTCGGTACACCGACGAAGTCAGCGAACAAGAGCAAAAGTGTCAGCAGTACCAACCCAGCAAAGCTGAGCAGCAACAACCGCCAAGGCCAGGACTTAAGACGCATCATCTGTCGAATGCGGGTTTTGCGTGCCCCACCATGCGAGCAGCAAATAGAGAACGGGGACCGCTTGGGCCACCCACAAAAAATGCAGCAGGGTCATGTCGGGCAAGAGCCAAGCTAAACCCAAAGACCCCACAGTCAAAGCCACCAGCCCCGCCACACCCAACAACGCTCGCCTCGGCAAAGCCGTGACTTCGATCGTTGATGGCTGCGGCGCCTCTGACTCAGAGGCTGTAGAGGGCTGCGGCATCAGAACAGTATTACTTGGCCAATGATTTCCAAGTGTCAATCACGCTGTCTGGGTTGAGCGAGATCGAGTTGATGCCCTCGTCGGCCAACCAGTGCGCAAAGTCAGGATGGTCGCTGGGGCCTTGGCCGCAGATACCCACGTATTTGCCTTGCGCCAAACATGCAGCGATGGCTTTGCTGAGCAAAGCTTTCACAGCAGGGTCGCGCTCGTCAAAGTCAGCGGCCAACAACTCCAAGCCGGAGTCACGATCCAGACCCAAGGTGAGTTGAGTCAAGTCGTTGGAGCCAATGGAGAAACCGTCAAAGAACTTCAAGAAGTCGTCTGCAAGAATGGCGTTGCTCGGCACTTCACACATCATGATGACCTTGAGGTCGTTCTCACCGCGCTTCAAACCGTGCTCAGCCAACAAGTTGGTCACGCGCTCGGCTTGGCCCAAGGTACGCACAAAAGGCACCATGACTTGCACGTTGGTGAGGCCCATGTCTTCGCGCACACGACGCATGGCTTCACACTCCATCGCAAAAGCTTCGCCGAAGTCTTCGCTGATGTAGCGTGCGGCACCGCGGAAACCCAGCATTGGGTTTTCTTCCTCTGGCTCGTAGCGACTGCCACCAATCAGTTTGCGGTACTCGTTGGACTTGAAGTCCGACATACGCACGATGACTGGCTTGGGATAGAACGCCGCAGCAATGGTCGCAATGCCCTCAGCCACTTTGTCCACGTAGAACGCGCGAGGTGAAGCATGGCCACGAGCCACAGACTCCACCGCCTTCTTCAAATCAGCATCCACATTGGGGTAGTCAAGAATAGCCTTGGGGTGCACGCCAATGTTGTTGTTGATGATGAACTCCAAGCGAGCCAAGCCCACGCCGTCGTTGGGCAATTGCGCGAAGTCAAAGGCCAACTGTGGGTTGCCCACGTTCATCATGATCTTGGTTTTGATCTTGGGCATTTCGCCGCGTTGTACTTCGGTCACTTCGGTTTCGAGCAAGCCGTCGTAAATCATCCCAGTGTCGCCTTCAGAGCAACTCACGGTCACGAGCGTGCCGTCTTTCAAGCGTTCGGTCGCATCACCGCAACCCACCACCGCAGGAATACCCAACTCACGCGCAATGATGGCGGCGTGACAGGTACGACCACCACGGTTGGTCACGATGGCGCTGGCGCGTTTCATCACGGGCTCCCAGTTGGGGTCAGTCATGTCGGTCACCAACACATCGCCAGGTTGAACCTTATCCATCTCGCTGATGTTGTGCACCAAGCGCACAGGGCCGGTACCAATCTTTTGACCAATCGCGCGGCCTTCGGCCAACACAGTGCTGTGGCCTTTGAGCTTGTAGCGCAGCTCGGCTTGACCTTTGGCTTGGCTCTTCACAGTCTCTGGACGCGCTTGCAAGATGTAGAGCTGGCCGTCTGTGCCGTCTTTACCCCATTCGATATCCATGGGGCGGCCGTAATGGGCCTCAATCACCATGGCGTAGTGGGCCAATTGCTCCACATCGGCGTCGGTCAATGAGTAGCGGTTGCGCAGCTCAGTGGGCACATCCACGGTTTTGACCAATTTGCCTGTGGCTTTTTTCTCTTCAGCGGTGGAGAACACCATTTCAATGAGCTTGGAACCCAAGTTGCGGCGAATCACAGCACGTTTGCCAGCCTTCAGCGTTGGCTTGTGCACATAAAACTCGTCAGGGTTCACAGCGCCCTGCACCACGGTCTCGCCGAGGCCGTAGCTGGAGGTGATGAACACCACATCTTCAAAACCTGACTCGGTGTCGATGGTGAACATCACGCCGGCAGCGCCCGTATCAGAGCGCACCATGCGTTGCACGCCGGCAGACAAAGCCACATCGGCGTGGGCAAAGCCCTTGTGCACGCGGTAGCTGATGGCGCGGTCGTTGTACAAAGAAGCAAACACTTCTTTCATCTTGTGCAGCACTTCGTCAATGCCGTGCACGTTCAAGAAGGTTTCTTGTTGACCTGCAAACGATGCATCAGGCAAGTCTTCTGCTGTTGCGGATGAACGCACCGCGAAGGTGGCAGCGGCATTGCCTTCAGACAAAGTCGCAAACGCTTCAGCGATGGCTTTTTGCAAGTCAGCGGGGAAAGGCTGAGCTTCCACCATGGCGCGAATTTCGGCGCCAGCTTCGGCCAATGCACGCACGTCTTCGGTGTCGAGTGCGTCCAAACGGGCATTGATTTTGTCGACCAAACCGTCGTAAGCCAAAAATTCACGGAAGGCATGGGCCGTGGTGGCAAAGCCGGTGGGCACGCGAACGCCTGTGGGCAATTGCGAAATCATTTCACCGAGGCTGGCGTTTTTACCGCCAACGGATTCGACGTCCGTCATTCGAAGTTTTTCGAAGGGAACCACCAAGGCGGTAGGGCTGAAAAGTGCAGTCATAGACAAGCTCCAAAAGTTAAAACGGGTGCGGCCATGCAGCGCGGCGACTTTTTAGTTTTTTGAATGGGTCGATCAGTCTGCGTGGCGAAATTCGGATAATGCAACATTGTAGGTGGCCGATATGGCGCCTCGCCCGCCAAAACCTGTCTTTTTGGCTTTACCCACATTGAAAGTTTTTCATGCCCAATCCCACCGTTTTCTTTGTGTCTGATGGCACCGGCATCACCGCAGAAACCTTTGGCAACGCCATCTTGGCCCAGTTCGAGGTGAAATTTCGCCACATCCGAATTCCGTTTGTGGATTCGGTGGACAAAGCTCACCAAGCCGTGCGTCAAATTCTTCACACAGGCGAGCTTGAAGGGCGCAAACCCATCGTATTCACCACCTTGGTAAACATGGAAGTGCTGAACGTGATTTTGGATGGCTGCAAGGGAAAAACCATGCTGATGGACATGTTTGGCACCTTTGTGAACCCACTCGAGCAAGAGCTGGGCATCAAGTCCAACCACCGTGTTGGCCGCTTTTCAGATGCCAGCAAAAGCAAGGAATACCGCGATCGCATCGAAGCCATTAACTTCAGCTTGGCACATGACGACGGCCAGCTCAACCGCGATTTGGAGTTATCTGACGTGATCTTGGTGGGCGTGAGTCGCAGCGGCAAAACCCCCACCAGTCTGTACTTGGCCATGCAGCATGGCCTCAAAGCCTCGAACTACCCGCTGATTCCCGAAGACTTCGAGCGCCGCCAACTTCCCCCAGCACTTGCACCGCACAAAAAGAAAATTTTTGGCCTGACGATTCAGCCCGAGCGCCTGAGCGAAATTCGCAACGAGCGTCGCCCCGACTCCAAATATGCCAGCTTGGCCAACTGCCGCCACGAAGTGGCCGAGGCAGAGGCCATGATGCGCCGTGCAGGCATTCGCTGGTTGTCCACCACCCACAAGAGCATTGAAGAAATTGCCACCACCATCCTGCAGGAAATCAGCCCTGAGCGTTTGATTTACTAAATACAAACGCCCACAAAAAAGCCCCGCAGCCATCCAAGCTGCGGGGCTTTTTTAAACTATGAGATTTACAGACCGATTGCCGCGATACCGGCCTTGGCGATTTGCGCATCTTCGTTCGACTTGACACCGCTCACGCCCACAGCGCCAATGCATTGGCCGTCCTTGATGATTGGCACACCACCTTCGAGCATGCCTTTGATCTCAGGCGCGCTTAAGAAAGACGTACGGCCACCGTTGATGACATCTTCGTAAATCTTGCTTTCGCGACGACCCAATGCAGCAGTGTGTGCCTTGGCAGGGGCGATGTGTGAAGAAATCGGGGCGGCACCATCCAAACGTTGCAGATTCAACAAATGGCCGCCGTCATCCACGATGGCAATGGTCACAGGCCAGTTGTTTTTCAAAGCTTCCGCTTCAGCGGCGGCGGCAATGGCTTTGACATCTGCGGATTCGAGGAAATGTTTGGTTTTCATGAGAAACAAGTTTGAAAAGTAAGAAAACCCCAAGCATACCGACTCTGAACACCCCACTACCCCACACAAACACAAAAGAAACCTCAATAAAAGTAAGCGATAGGCCTGCCCTACTTGAAACCTCTAGAATGCGCCTCATCTGAAACATCAGGTTTTATCTGGAGAGCTACACATGAATGAACACATTCAAAACGCTGACTACTATGTCTTGCCGACAGCTGAACGCAACCGCGTGGTGCGCAACACCTATTGGTTGCTCGCCATCAGCATGTTGCCCACTGTATTGGGCGCATGGATTGGCGTGACCACGGGTATCAGCTACGCCATCTCTGGCGTGATGGGCATGATTTTGATGATGGCTGGTGCCTTTGGCTTCATCTACGCCATTGAGCGCACCAAAGAAAGCGCCACCGGCGTGTACGTGCTGTTGGGCTTTACCTTCTTCATGGGCCTCATGCTCTCGCGCATGATTGCCATGGTGTTGGGTTTCAAAAACGGCGCTGATTTGGTGATGACTGCTTTTGCAGGCACCGCAGGCGTGTTCTTTGTGATGGCCAGCTTGGCTACCGTCATCAAGCGTGACCTGTCTGGCATGGGCAAATGGCTCATGGTGGGTGCTGTGGTCTTGATGGTCGGCAGCATCATCAACGTGTTCGTCGGTTCATCCGCTGGCATGATGGTGATTTCCATGTTGTCCATGGCCATCTTCAGCGCGTTCATGTTGTACGACCTGAAGCAAGTGATGGACGGCGGCGAAACCAACTACATCAGCGCTACGCTGACCTTGTACTTGGACGTCATCAACGTGTTCCAAAGTTTGCTGTCATTGCTCGGCATCTTCGGTGGCGAACGCGAGTAAGCATTTAAATCGCCAACAAAAAAGGGACCTCACGGTCCCTTTTTTACGCCTGCGCGGTTTAGGCCAAATCAAACACCGCCATGCTTTCGACGTGCGCCGTGTGCGGAAACATGTTCACCGCACCCGCAAACGACATGCGATAGCCCGCTGCATTCACCAGCACACCTGCGTCACGCGCTAAGGTAGATGGGTTACAGCTCACATACACAATGCGCTTCGGTGGTGTCCAGCCAAGACGCAGCTCTGGCTGCTGATGCATCTCGGCCAAAGCCTGCACCAGAGAGAACGCACCTTCACGCGGGGGGTCTACCAACCACTTGTCAGCCGCGCCATCTTGACGCAGCAACTCGGGCGTCATTTCAAACAGGTTACGCGCCACAAAACTGGTCGGCGCCAACGGCTTGTCTCGGTTGGCCTGGTTGAACACATAGTTCTCGCCAGAGCGCGCCACCAAAGCCTCGCTGCCCTCAATGCCCAACACCTCGCGTGCGAGCGTGGCCAAAGGCAGCGTGAAGTTACCCAAGCCGCAGAACCAGTCAATCACGCGCTCGGTTGGCTGCACATCCAACAAACGCAAAGCACGCGTCACCAGCACACGGTTGATGTGCGGATTGACTTGCGTGAAGTCAGTGGGCTTGAACGGCATGGTGATGCCAAATTCAGGCAAGGCGTAAGACAGTGGCTCGCCCAAGGCACCTTCCATCAAACACACGGTGTCTGGGCCTTTGGATTGCAACCACCATTGCACGTTGTGTTGAACGGCAAAAGCTCGCAAAGCATCCATGTCATGCGCACTCAAAGGCTCCATGTGGCGCAGCACCATCGCGGTCACGTGGTCGCCACAGGCCAGTTCGATTTGCGGCAAGGTCTCGCGTGCCTCCATACCCGCGATGAGTTTGCGCAAAGGCAAAAGCATGGCATCCACATGGGGTGGCAGGATGGGGCACTGGCGCATGTCGGCCACATAGCGACTCTTGCGCTCGTGAAAACCCACCAGTACTTCGCCCTTTTTCACCACATAGCGCACCGACAAACGGGCACGGTAACGGTAGCCCCATGCAGGGCCTTGGATGGGTCGCAAAATGGTTTCCGCCTTGACCTTGCCCAAGTGCCAGAGGTTGTCTTCTAAGGCGCGCTGCTTGACCGCGATTTGTGCAGAAGCATCCAAGTGCTGCATCTTGCAGCCGCCGCACGCGCCGGCGTGCAAGCCAAAGTGGGGGCAGCCAGGCGTGACGCGCTGCGACGACTCGTGCAGCACTTCAAGCAAGGAGGCTTTTTCCCAGTTGTCTTTTTTGCGATGCACATTGGCGCGCACCACCTCAAAGGGCAAAGCCCCATCGACAAACACCACTTTGCCATCAGCACGATGGCCCACGCCTTGCGCTTCTAGGTCCATCGATTCGATGGTCAGCGCGTTATCCGGCCATTGCTTTTCTGGCGCTGCGTCTTTCGTCGCCTCTTTCGTCACTTGGGTCATCAGTTGGCCGATAGGTATTTAGCAGGATCAACCGGCTTGCCTTGACGGCGAATTTCAAAATGCAACTTCACTTGATCGGCATCGCTGTTGCCCATCTCCGCAATCTTTTGACCGCGTTTGATGACTTGGTCTTCCTTCACCAACAAGGTTTGGTTGTGTGCGTAAGCCGTCAAATACGTGTTGTTGTGCTTCAAGATGATGAGGTTGCCATAACCGCGCAAACCTGCACCTGCGTAGACCACGCGGCCATCGGCAGCTGCCAAGACAGCGTCACCCGCTTTGCCGCCAATGTCTAGGCCTTTGTTTTTGGACTCGTCAAAACCAGAAATCAAGTTACCGCGTGCAGGCCATTGAAAGCTGATGGCCTCTTCAGCCGCCGAGGGGGCAGCAGGAGCCACAGCAGGCGTGGCAGGCGCAGAGGCCACAGGCGCGGTTGCCGTTGAGGGCGTAGCAGGTCTTGCAGCAACCGCATCAGGCGCAGGTGGTGCTACACGCAACACTTGACCTGTTTCGATCAAGTTGGGGTTATCCAACTTGTTCCAACGGATGATGTCGCGCCAGCTTTGGCCGTTGTCCATGCCAATGCGAATCAACGTGTCGCCGGGCTTGACGGTGTAGTAGCCAGGTTTACCGGCGTTTTCAGCACCAGGCATCACACGCGCAGAACCGCGAGTCCCACTCACGGAGTGGTCATCCACGGGAGCGAGGCGGCCTTTGTTAGAGCAACCCGACAGCGCTAAGGCTGCCACGAGGGCAGCAAGACCCCACATTCCGGCACGAAACATTCTGATTTCCCTGTAATCAAGCAATGCCTGATTTTAGAGGTACAAAGTTCACGGCTTCGAGCAGCGTGTGTTGCAAACCTAGCGGCGTTTTGTCAATCACCACCAAGGCTTGTTGGCCGGTGCTGGTGTGCGTAGGGGCAACCAAGCGGCCGCCCATGGCGAGTTGATCCACCCACGCCTGCGGCACGTTCTCACCACCGGCGGCAGAGATGATGGCACTGTAGGGTGCCCCTTGCGCATAGCCCAACATACCATCGCCAAAAATCAGATGCACATTGGGCAAACGCATGGGTCGCAAGTTGTCACGGGCTTTGTCGTGCAAACCGCGCAGACGTTCAATGCTGTACACCTCACGCGCCACGCAAGCCAGCACTGCTGCTTGGTAGCCGCAGCCCGTGCCAATCTCCAACACACGGCCCAGGGACTCGCCCTGCAAGCCCGGCGCTTCACGCAACAGCGCAATCATGCGTGCCACCACATTGGGCTTAGAGATAGTTTGACCCAGACCAATGGGCAAGCTGGTGTCTTCGTACGCTTGGTTAACCAAGGCACTGTCCACAAAACGATGACGCTCCACACGGCCCATGGCTTGCAAAACCACTGCATCATCAATGCCCTGCTCTGCCAGCTTTTGCACCATGCGTGCGCGAATGGCCGATGAGTCCAGTCCCACACCCGTGGGACTGGCCATGCTCACAGGTTTGGCGCGTGTAGGGGTATGCGGCATGACCACGCGTGTCGCACCCAGCAAGGTTTTGGGAGCCGCCCGAGGCTGACTCGAATCTAAACGCGCAGGAAAACTGGGGCGCTGCTTCATGCCTGCGCTCCGCTCAAACGCTTGGACCACTCAGGCAAGCTGACATGCTCAGTCAAGTCCACATGCAAAGGCGTGACCGACATATGGCCTTCAAACGTGGCATGAAAGTCCGTGCCATCGCTGTCGTCTTTGGCCGCACCTGCGCTGCCAATCCAATACATGGTTTCACCGCGTGGGCTGGTTTGTGTGATGACACGTTCTGCCGAATGGCGTCGGCCCAAGCGGGTGACGCGCAAGGGTTTGATTTGGTCAACGGGTTGATTGGGAATATTCACATTGAGCAACCAAGGTGCACTCGCCACTTGGGGCTGGGCCATCAACTGCTGCACCAGCTCGCGCGCTTTGCCAGCGGCCACATCGATGTGGCCCCAGCCTTTCTCGACTTGCGAGAAGGCGATGGCAGGAATGCCAAACAAATAGCCTTCCATGGCAGCGCCCACTGTGCCAGAGTAAACCGTGTCGTCCCCCATGTTGGCACCGTTGTTGATGCCAGACACCACGAGGTCGGGTTTGTAGTCGAGCAAGCCTGTGAGCGCGATATGCACGCAATCTGCAGGGGTGCCGTTCACGTAACGAAAGCCATTGCTCGCTTGACTCACATACAGCGGCGAGTGCAAGGTGAGTGCGTTGGACTTGGCACTGTTGTTGTGCTCGGGGGCGACCACTTCGACGCGGCCCAAATCTTTGAGCGCTTCGTACAGGGCCACGATGCCTGGGGCTTGAAAGCCATCGTCGTTGGAAATCAGGATATTCATGATGCCTTAGGGTTGCACGCAAATTGTAGGTTCGGCCAGCATCAGACTTGGTGCATCAAGGGCTGGTACGAAACACACCATAAGCCAGCATCAACAACGTCCCCGTCAGCAGGGCTGGCACCAAACGCCGTTGCGGGCTAGACACCATCACAGCCAAGCTGATCGCACAAATCAGCACACGCAGCAACACTGGCACCGTGGCCAGCAAACCCAGCGGCATCAAAATCATGCGCACGGTCAGCGCCGCCACCATGGCATAGGTCACCGCAGAGAGCCAGCGAAACACCTCGCTGTCTTGGTGAATATGCCCCGACAACTTCACGCCCGCCGCACGGCAAACGTAGGTGCCAATGCACGCAGCACTGAGTGCCAACCAAACGCCCCACCCTTGCATCTCGGCGTTCATGGTTGCACCTCCACAGGCCGTGGGCGCAACCATCGGCGGTCAATCACATAGGCCAAAGTACCGGCCACCAAGCCCGTCAATAGCAAGCTGCTGTCGGCATCGAACACATAAAAAGCGGGGCCCAAGATACAACCTAGACCAATGGCAATGCGATTGATCCAAGGCTTCACATCCGTGAACGTGAGCAAAAAAAACAAGGGGTTGATAAAGACCAAGCCCAAGGTGACAGCCGCCGGCACCCAGCCCGCCACGAAATAGCCCAACACCGTTCCCATCGGTGAAATCAGCCAACATGGCAAAGCCAAACCGATGAAGTAATTCAAGCGGTGCTGTGGGGACATGCGGGGAAATTCACGCATCGAGACGGCCCATGCGGTCATGGCCAACATGTGCACCCACACATACAAAAGCGGGTTGCGGTCGCGTCGATGGAGTTGGGGGAAAAGTGTCACCACCATGGTGACAAAGCGGGTCGAGGTCAGCGTCACGGCAAAGCCAATCGCTAACAAGGATGAGCCAGAGATGAACATCTCCAGCATCACCACTTGACCAGGCAGCGCAAACATCAGCAAGCTGGTGAGGCCGGTCATCCATGCATCGAAACCATGGGAGCGGCCCATTGCACCGAAACCGACCATGCCCGCAAACAGAACCAAGACGGGAGCGCCTAGGGCATCGCGGATGCCCTGCCAAAAGGCTTCGCGCCGATTGGCAAACCGAATCATTTCTGGTTCATATTGCCTTTGAACCTACCACCGCGTTGAATTTCCAACTCGTGGTATTCCAAAGTACCAGACACTTTGCCTGTGCTGTGGATCAACAAATGTTCTTTGCACACGATGTCTTCATTGAGTTCACCATGCACATCAATTTCACGTGCACGCACAGTGCCTGTGACTTGACCTTTGGTACCAATCAACAAATCATCTGCGATCAATTCGCCCATGACATTGCCATTGATGACAGCTTTGCCGGGTGCAGCAATTGAACCTTTGAAAGTGACGCCTTCACCGATGACGAGGTTGTTGTTGGTTGGGTTGATATCAGCCATGCTCAGCTCCTTTGAAGCGCCCATCATACCTAAGCAAACTCAAGCAAAGCCACGCAAGCAAGATGCTCGCAACACCCAAGCCCAAAGCGGTCATCACCTGCGACGCATTCAGCGGTGCCAAATTGAGCGGCCCAGCCAGCCACGGCACATACACACCCAACAACACCAAAGCCATGGCCCCAGCCATGACCCACAGGGCCACCACGTTGCGTGCGCGGTTCACAAAAATCAACATGGCATTGGCCGCCACCAAGGTGACGAGCACCATCGCCCGCTGCACTTCCGCAGAGAATGCCAACGACAGTCCATAAGCAGCCCCTGTCGCCGCCAGCACGCACACCCCTTGAAAAAGGGACGCGAACATCTGTAGAAATCCAAAAATAGGTGCCAAGGTGTCACGCGGCGGGCGCTGCATCACATCCGATTCGGCCGGTTCATTCTCAAACGCGATGGAACACGAAGGATCCACCACCAACTCCAGCAATGCGACATGCAAGGGCATCAACAACGGAGGCAGCGCAAACATCATGGGGATCAAGGCCAAACCTGCGATGGGAATGTGAATGGCAAAGATGTACGCCATCGACTTTTGCAGATTGCCGAAAATGCGACGCCCCAAACGTATGCCTTTGACAATGGACGCAAAGTTGTCGTCCACCAAGACCAGCGAGGAGGCCTCTCGCGCCACATCGGTGCCACGCGCACCCATGGCAATGCCCACATGGGCCGCCCGCAGTGCAGGCGCGTCGTTCACCCCATCCCCCGTCATGGCCACCACTTCGCCATTGCGTTTGAGGGCTTGCACGATGCGCAGCTTTTGGTGCGGTGAAATGCGTGCACACACGCTCACGGAGCGGATGTGCGCGCTCAAAGCATCGTCTGACATCGCGTCAATCACATCGCCCGTCAAGGTGCTGCCCTCATGCAAGCCTGCTTGGTTGGCAATCACACGCGCTGTTTGTGGGTAGTCCCCCGTGATCATGATGACTTGAATGCTGGCCGAGTGGCAATCCGTAATGGCTTGCGGGATTTCAGCGCGCAAGGGATCACTCAAACCCATCAAGCCTAACCACTCAAACTCAAAGTCATGCGCGGTGCTGGGCCAAGCGTCCCCTACAAACCGCCCTTGCGCGACCGCCAACACACGCAAGCCGTCAGAAGCCATCGCATGCACCACCTCACCCCATTGGGCCTGCAGTTCGGGCGAGAGATGACACAAGCCCATCACCGCCTCTGGCGCGCCTTTGGTCGACACAATGTGCGCCGCGTCTTCACTGACGCGCCACACATGCGACATGGCACGCAAATCGGGGCTCAAGGCATAGGTGTGCACCAAATCCCAATCAGGATGTAGATGGTCCGTGTCGTTCAAGCATGTTTTTCCCAAGGCATGGAATGCAATTTCCATGGGGTCAAATGGCTCAGGCGCACTCGCCAAGATAGCGTGCTCGACCAAACTGTGAAAATCTTCTGGCAGAGATTCGCCATCCACATGGAACACACGCGGGGCCGCTGCTGCCCCCACCGCCAAAGCCGCCACCTTCATGCGGTTTTCAGTCAAGGTGCCCGTTTTGTCGGTGCACAACACGGTGGTGGCCCCCAAGGTTTCAATCGCATTGATGTGTCGCGTCAGCACCCCCTCTTGCGCCAGACGGTGTGCCCCCAAGGCCGGAAAAATAGCCAGCACTACCGGGTACTCCTCGGGCAAGATGGCCATCGCCAAAACAATGCCCGACAACAATGCGGGCAACCACGCCCCATCGCGCAGCCCCAAGGTAAGCACCATCACCACGCACAAGAAAAAAGTGATCCACGCCAGCACTTTCACCAGCTGCGCGGTTTGTTTTTGCAAGGGCGTCAACCCGGCTTCAATTTGGTTCAAAGACGCCCCAATGCGTCCCATCTGACTGCGCATGCCTGTGGCGGTGACACGCACCACGCCTTGACCGCGAATCACAAAAGTGCCACCAAACACCGCAGACAACTCATCGCCTCCAGGTTGCTGGCTGTGCGCCAAGGCTTCATCGAACTCAGCCCCCAGCTTGGTCACTGCCAAGGACTCTCCGGTCAACAAAGACTCATCCACTTGCAATTGGTCAGCGTGCAGCACCCACGCATCGGCGGCAATGCGATCTCCCTCGGCGATGTACAACACATCGCCCACCACCACCTCACGCGAAGGCACGCTGATGCGCTGGCCATCACGCATCACTTGCGCAAAAGGTTGGCTCAATTGCCGTAGCGCATCAATGGCAGCCTCTGACTTGCCTTCTTGATAGAAGGTCAAGCCCAACACCGCCAATACAAAAATGAACAAGGTGACGCCCTCGGTCAAATCACCCAACACCAAATACAGCGAAGCCGCCAACACCAGCAACGCAAACATCGGCTCACGCAACATGGCCAACAAGCGGCCCCAGACGCTGCGCTGCTCTGCAGCGTCGAGTGCATTCATCCCATCACGCGCAAGGTGTTGAGCTGCTTGTTCAGAGGTCAGGCCGGTGAGAGAGGGCGTCATGGTGAAATTCAAAGAGCGTGCGTTGTCGCATGATGGGTCATTTTGGCGCGATTCATTTGTCGCTATGATTTATTAGATCGCCAACCATCACGCCTCACCCATCATATTTGCCCCTATGCCCCGCATTCAATTAGGCGCCTCGCTGTCTGAAAAGTTAGCCCAGGCCTTGGAAACAAGCATTCGTGATGGCAAGCTCAAAACCGGCGAAAAGCTGCCCACCGAAAACGCCTTGGTGGAAAAGCATGGCATCAGCAGAACCGTGGTGCGTGAAGCCTTTTCTCGACTCAAAACACTGGGACTGATTGAAACGCGACAAGGCTCAGGGGCATTTGTCAAATCACTTCCAGCACCAGACACCGGCAAGCTCAAACTCATTCCCGACGGGTCGGTCGATGCGGTGTTGAAAGTGGTCGAAGTCCGACGTGCATTGGAAGCTGAATCAGCGGCATTGGCTGCCGAGCGCAGAACCGCTAAATCATTGCAAAAAATCAAACAAGCCATGCGCGCACTCGACAAAGCGGTGGCCAGCGGCGGCGATGGGGTGAGTGAGGATGTGGCGTTTCACGCCGCCATTGCCCAAGCGGCCAGCAACCCCTTTCTCTTGGATACCCTGTCCTACCTCAATCAGTTTTTAGAAAACGCCACGCGTGTCACACGGGCCAACGAAGCCACTCGCGCCGAGTTGGAAGACGAGGTGCGCGACGAACACCAAGCCATCGTGCAGGCCATCGAAGCTGGGGACGTCAAAGCTGCTCGACAAGCTGGCACAAAGCACATGCTTAACGCGGCCAAACGCATTCGCAATGCCGACCCCGTGTTTTGGACCTCACAAGGCCGCGCACTGGCCAACCGCCTGCGACAACCCAAAATCTAAACCTGCATCGCGGGTTACCCCCTAGGCAAATCGCCTGATTCGTTCAAGATAATTTGTCATACAACCTGACAGCATGAGAATGCATTGGGTTGTTGCTCTTAACAATCAGGAGACACGATGTCAAAGACTTTTCAAAGTAAGAAGTGGGTGGCCGCCTTCATCGCCACAGCCGCATTCGCAGCATTCCCCACACAAGCGCAAACCGTTTTAAAAATTGGTCACGTGCTGGCCAAAGGTTCTCACTACGACATAGGCGCCAATGTGTTTTGTGACACCTTGGACAAGAACACCCAAGGTCGCTACAAGTGCCAGGTCTACCCCGCCAGCGCCTTGGGCGGTGAGCGCGAACAAGTCGAAGCCGTGCAAATTGGCACCCAAGACTTGGTCATCACCTCCACCGGTCCTGTCGGCAACTTTGTGCCAGAAATGAAAATTGTGGACGTTCCCTTCTTGTTCCGTGACTACGACCACGCTCGCAAGGTGTTGGACGGCAAGATTGGCCAAGACATGCTGGCCAAGTTCAACAGCCACGGTTTGGTGGCATTGGCATGGAGCGAAAACGGCTTCCGTCACATGACCAACAACAAACGCCCCATCGTCAGCGCGGCTGACGCCAGCGGCTTGAAGATGCGCACCATGGAAAACAAGGTGCACATGGAAGGCTACCGTGCCTTCGGCATCCAACCTACCCCCATGGCATTCCCCGAAGTGTTCGGTGCTTTGCAACAAGGTGTGGTGGATGGCCAAGAGAACCCCATCCCTGTGATCTTGGCCTCCAAGTTCTCTCAAGTGCAAAAACACTTGTCACTCACAGGTCACGTGTACTCACCTGGTCTCATCATCACGTCACCACGCATCATGAACAAGCTCAGCGAAGCTGACAAAAAAGCGTTCTATGACGCCGCAGCCAAGAGTGTGGCCGCCACGCGCAAGAAGGTGAATGACGACGAAGCCAACGGCATCGCCCAACTCGAGCGCGAAGGCATGCAAGTGGTGAAAAAGGTCAACAGCGCCAGCTTCAACGACGCGCTCAAAGGCCCTTACGCCAACTACGCCAAGGAGTTTGGCGCAGACAAGCTTGCAGCCATCCAAGCTGTGAAGTAATCGCCATTTCTTCATCTTTCAGCAAGCCAGCCACGCTGGCTTGCTGAACATGGAACACCCCATGAAATCTTTCGAAAAATATTTAATGGTTGCCAACCGAGGCGTGTTGATCGCTTTGCTGGCTGCCATGGCCCTCATCATTTTCTCTAACGTGGTCTTGCGCTACGCCACCAACCAATCCATCGAATGGGCCGAAGAAGTTGCCCGTTACATGATGGTGTGGCTCACCTTTGTGGGTGCCGGACCCGTGCTGCGCTACGGCGGCCACATTGCCGTCGAGAACCTGCAAGACAGCCTGCCCATCGCTTGGGCGCGTGCGCTGCGTGTCGTGATTGCGCTGATGCTCACCGGCTTTTTCATCTTCATCATTTGGTATGGCGTGATCTATGTGGATCGCGTGCAGTACCAGATGACCCCCACCACACAAGTGTCCATGTCATGGGTCTACGCGGCCATGCCCGTCGGCGGCGTTTTGCTGCTTGCACACTGGTTGATCATTGTTCGCGACTACGTGCTCACCCGCACCTTCGCATCCGATTCACATTTCGACGCTAACGCCAGCGCATCCCTATGAGTCTCAGCCTAATTCTTCTCATCAGCTGCTGCGTCTATCTGGCCATGGGCCTGCCAGTGGCGTTAGCTTTGGGGTTTTCAACACTGACCGCATTGGTGTTGGGTGCCGACTTTCCCTTGTTCGTGTTGCTGAAGCAAACCTACGAAGGGGTGGACAGCTTTCCGTTGATGGCGGTGCCCTTTTTCATCTTGGCGGCAGAGTTGATGAGTGGCGGTTCACTCACCGAGGTGCTGCTCAAATTTGCCGCTCAGTTTGTGGGTCACAAACGCGGCGGCTTGGGCTACACCAACGTGGCATCGCTCACGTTCTTCTCGGGCATTTCTGGCTCTGCATTGGCCGATGCGGCAGGCCCCGGCTCCATGATGATTCGCATGATGGACAAAGCCGGCTACGACCGCTCGTACGCCGCTGCCCTCACCGCCGCCACGGCCATCGTGGGCCCGATCATTCCGCCCTCCATCATCATGATCATCTATGCGCTGCAAGATGACCGTGTCTCAGTGGGCGCCCTGTTCATTGCGGGTTTCATCCCAGGCATTTTGATTGCAGGGGGCATGGCCGCAGTCAACTGGTACATCTCCAAACAGCGCAACTACAAAGGCATTCCCGGCAACGAGACCTTCGCCGAAAAAATGCTGGTCACCTGGAAAGCCATTCCAGCCTTGCTGTTGCCCGTGATCATTTTGGGTGGCATGCGTGCGGGCTGGTTCACGCCCACCGAAGCCTCGGTGGTGGCGGTGTTCTACGCCTTGGTGTGTGGCAAATGGATTTACCGCACCTTGGAATGGAAAGCTGTGCCAGACATCTTGTCTCGCTCAGCCCTGATGACCGCATCGGTGCTCATCATCATTGGCACCTCCAATGCCTTTGCTTGGATTTTGACCATCGATGGTTTGCCCATCAAACTGGCAGAGTGGATGGGCGCACAAGACATGTCGGCCTTCACGTTCTTGATCGCCGTGAACATCTTCTTGTTGATTTTTGGCATCTTCATCGAACCCTTGCCAGGTGTGATGGTGTTGGTTCCGATCTTGGCACCTGTGGCGGCCAAGCTGGGTATTGACCCAATTCACTTTGCCATGGTGGTCATCTTCAATTTGACGCTGGGCATGATCACACCGCCTGTGGGTGGCCTGCTGTTCGTCACCTCGAACGTCGCCAAGGTGCCTTTGGATGCGCTGACCCGAGAGCTCAAACCGTTCTTGATCGCGCACGCCATCATCTTGGCCATGTTGACCTTCATCCCTGCTTTGAGCACTTGGGCACCACACGCCTTTGGCTTTCAATAAACACTGAGCGTAGTTATGACAAGCAACAAATCCACAGCCCTCTCCATCGGCGTGATTGGCCTCGGTGCCATGGGCAAAGGCATGGCCAGCTCGCTGCGCCGTGCCGACCACCACGTCAGCGTGTGCGATGTGCGCTACGAAGCAGCAGAAGCTTTCGCACAAGAAGGTGGCAGCGCGTACAAAACACCTGCAGAACTGGCACAAGCCACAGACATCATCGTCAGCGTGGTCGTCAACGCCGAACAAACCGAACAAGTTTTGTTTGGCACCCACGGCGCGGCTGCGCACATGAAAGCGGGTAGCCTGTTCATCATGTGCTCTACCGTGGACCCCAACTGGTCTGTGGCTTTGGAAAAACGTTTGAACGACATGGGCCTGTTGTATTTGGACGCACCCATTTCAGGCGGTGCCGCCAAAGCGGCCTCGGGCCAAATGACCATGATGACCTCTGGAAGTGCTGCGGCCTATGCCAAAGCCGGCAATGCCTTAGAGAGCATGGCCGCCAACGTTTACAAACTGGGCGACCGCGCAGGCTATGGCAGCAAAGTCAAAATCATCAACCAGTTGCTGGCCGGTGTGCACATTGCCGCAGCGGCTGAAGCCATGGCACTGGGCTTGCGCGAAGGTGTGGCCGCCGATGCGTTGTACGAAGTCATCACCAACAGCGCAGGCAACAGCTGGATGTTTGAAAACCGCATGGCCCACGTGCTCAAAGGCGACTACACGCCCCTGTCTGCCGTGGACATTTTTGTGAAAGATTTGGGGCTGGTGCTCGACACCGCGCGCGCCACCAAGTTCCCGCTGCCCTTGTCGGCCACAGCCCATCAAATGTTCATGCAAGCATCCACCGCTGGACACGGCCGTGAAGACGATTCGGCGGTCATCAAAATCTTCCCTGGCATTGAATTGCCAAGCGCCCACTAAAAGCAAGGGTCAACGTATGCGCATCCTCATCACAGGCGGCAGTGGTTTTCTTGGCGCCAGCCTCGCACGCGAGTTGCTACAACAGTCCACCATTCACCTCGAAGGCAAGGGCTCAGGTCCGATCACGGAGCTGGTGCTGACCGACCTCGTCGCCCCCCCTGCGGACTTGCAGCAAGACACGCGCGTGCACGCCGTGGTGGGCGATTTGAGCGATCTGCTTCACACCCAAGCTCTCACGCTCAACGGTGTCGATGCCGTGGTGCATTTGGCTGCGGCGGTCAGTGGTGAATGCGAAGCCAATTTGGATTTGGGCTTGCAAAGCAATTTGCAAACCTCGCTCAACCTGTTGCAAGCCGCTCGCCACCAAGCCAAGCAACCCGTGTTTGTGTTTGCCAGCTCGGTCGCCGTGTTTGGTGCGCCAGCGGGACAACACCTGCCTCCCAGCATTTCAGACACGCACCAGCCCACACCACAAAGTAGCTATGGCATTCAAAAATTCATGGTGGAACAACTGGTGGCTGACTTCTCACGCAAAGGCCTGATCCACGGCCGTAACGTGCGTTTGATGACGGTGTCGGTGCGCCCCGGCAAACCCAACGGCGCTGCATCCAGTTTTTTGAGCGGCATGTTTCGCGAACCCCTGGCAGGCCAACCGTGCACCGTGCCCGTGCCAGCAGATACCCGCGTGGCACTCGCCTCCACCGACAAGACACTGCAGGGTTTGGTATGCGCCCTCACCACGCCAACCGCGCAATGGGGTGCGCCCACGGCCGTCAACCTGCCCGCACTCACCACCACCGTGGGCGACATGGCCCAAGCCTTGAAAGAGGTCGCGGGGGACTCCGTGGCGGCGTTGCTCGATTGGCAAGTCGATGCCAAAGTACAAGCCATCGTCAGCGGCTGGCCTAGCCAGTTCGACAACGACCGTGCCAAAAGCCTGGGGTTGGTGGCAGACACCTCGGTCAAAAGCCTCATTCAATCGTATGCCTTGCGCCACCCGCAAGCCATCACTGGTGCGCTGACGTTTTAAACACACACATGACTCAAGCTTTGAAAAAACCTTTGCTGGGCTGCATCGCCGACGACTTCACGGGTGCCACCGACCTTGCCAACAATTTGGTCCGCGCAGGCATGCGCACAGTGCAAACCATTGGCGTGCCCACGGACCACCAAGCGATAGACGCCGACGCCATCGTGGTCGCGCTCAAGTCACGCACCATTCCCGCCCAAGACGCCATCGCACAATCGCTGCAAGCCTATGCGTGGTTAAAAGCGCAAGGCGTGGAACAGATTTATTTCAAATACTGCTCCACTTTTGACTCCACCCCCGAAGGCAACATTGGCCCCGTCACAGAAGCGCTGATGGATGCCATTCACGGTGCAGGCCAAGGCTTCACCATCGTCTGCCCTGCCTTCCCTGAAAACAACCGCACGATTTTCAAAGGCCATTTGTTTGTGGGCGATGTGCTGCTGTCCGACAGCGGCATGCGCAACCACCCCTTGACACCCATGACCGACGCTAACTTGGTGCGCGTCATGCAGTCGCAAACCCAACGCAAAGTGGGCTTGGTAGAGCAATCCTGCGTCGCCGCAGGTGCTGACGCGATTCGCGCACGCTTCAAAGCGTTGCAGGCCGAAGGCGTTGGTGTGGCCGTGGTCGACGCCATCAGCAACCAAGACCTCATGCACATGGGCCAAGCCTTGGCTGATATGCCACTCGTCACTGCAGGCTCTGGCGTGGCCATTGGCCTGCCGCAAAACTGGAAAGCACGCGGCGTTCTAGCGAGCAACGCCAAAGCCGACACCCTACCTGCGGCCACTGGCTACCAAGCCGTGGTGTCGGGCAGCTGCTCAGTCGCCACCAATGCCCAAGTGCTGCACTGGCGCCAAGCCGGCAAGCCCGCCTTTGCGATTGACCCTTTGGCTGTGGCGTCGGGCACCGATGTGGTCGCGCAAGCCTTGAGTTGGGCGACGCCTCAACTCAAAGACGGCCCCGTCCTGATTTACGCCACCGCAGACCCCCAAGCGGTGAAAGCCATCCAACGCCAACTGGGCGTGGCCCAAGCCGGCGAGTTGGTGGAACACACCCTGTCCAGCATCGCCAAAGGCTTGGTGCAAGCCGGTGTGCGTCAACTCGTGGTGGCCGGCGGCGAAACCTCAGGCGCTGTGGTGCAAGCCCTCGATGTAGAGCGCATGGTGATTGGCCCACAAATTGACCCCGGCGTGCCGTGGACCTCTGTGACCTCCCAAGCTTGCAACGGCGATACAGTCCATGTCACTTTGAAATCTGGCAACTTTGGCACCAACGACTTCTTTGAAAAAGCGTTTGCCCTGCTGAAATAACACACATGCAACACCAAGAAGCTCGTGAAGAAATTTGCCGCGTGGGCGCCTCGCTGTACGCACGCGGCTATGTGCATGCCAGCGCTGGCAACATCAGCGTCAAGTTGGATGACGGCAGCTTTTTAATCACCCCCACCGATGCCTGTCTTGGCAACTTGGTGGCCGGTGAATTGGCCCATGTCAGCGCGGATGGGGTGCAACTCAGCGGCGCACGCGCTTCTAAAACACTGGTCTTGCATCGCAGCATTTACGAAGCCTCCGCGCAGGCACGCTGCGTGATCCACACCCACGCCACGCACTTGGTCAGCCTCACCCTGAAAGGCGTGTGGCGCCACTCAGACATCGTGCCGCCCATCACGCCGTATTACGTGATGAAGGTGGGACACATTCCCTTGGTGGCCTACCAACGCCCAGGCGCACCTGGCGTGGCCACGGAGGTCTCGAAACTCATCCACCACAGCACCACGCAAGCAACCCCTATTCGCGGCGTGATGCTCGATCGCCTGGGTCCTGTGGTGTGGCACCAAAGCCCTGCCGAAGCCAGCGCGGTTCTGGAAGAACTCGAAGAAACGGCCAAGCTCTGGCTCATGTCCGACCGCCAAGCCAGTGCCTTAACCGAAGCTCAAATCAACGAACTCAAAGAGACCTTTGGCGCTCTTTGGTAACCCCTTCTTTTCAAACACACCTCTATGCCACGTTTTGCCGCCAACCTCAGCATGCTCTACAACGAGTATGAATTTTTAGACCGCTTTGCCGCTGCCGCCAAAGATGGCTTCAAAGCCGTCGAATACTTGTTTCCCTATGCGTTTGACGCACAAGAACTCAAACAGCGCCTGAGCGACAACGGCCTGCAGCAAGTTCTGTTCAACGCACCGCCCGGTGACTGGGATGCTGGCGAGCGTGGCCTAGCGTGCTTGCCAGGACGCGAGAGCGAATTTCAAGCGGGATTTCTCAAAGCCTTGGCCTACGCAGACACATTGAATTGCCCACGCATCCACGTCATGGCGGGTTTAAAACCCCAAGGCGCAGACGTCGCAACACTGGAAACAACCTACATCCAAAACATCGCATGGGCCGCCGCTGAAGCGAAGAAGTCTGGCCGTGATGTGTTGATTGAACCCATCAACACCCGCGACATTCCCGGCTTCTTTTTGAACTACCAAAACCAAGCCCACCGCATCGTTGAACACATCGGCGCCTCGAATGTCAAAGTGCAGATGGACCTCTACCACTGCCAAATCATGGAAGGCGACTTGGCCACCAAGATTCGCCAGTACCTGCCCACGGGCCGTGTGGGTCACTTCCAAATTGCAGGTGTGCCCATGCGTCACGAGCCCGACTTGGGCGAGCTGAACCACCCTTACCTCTTCGATGTGATTGACGAAGTCTCTGCCGCTTGCGGTTGGGACGGCTGGATTGGTTGCGAATACCGCCCTGCTCGTGGTGCTGTGGCCAATGGCACACACGATGGTTTGGTTTGGTTGCACCAACAGGGATAAATGATGAAAACCATCGGCATGATTGGCATTGGCATGATGGGTCATGGCATTGCCAGCAACTTAGTCAAGCACGGCTACACGCTTTCGGTGTTGGCCCATGCGGGCAACCAACCCATCGATGATTTGGTGCAACAAGGCGTCCAAACTTTCGCCACGCCCAAAGATGTTGCGGCGCATTCGGATGTGGTGATTTTGTGTGTCACAGGCACACCGCAAGTCGAAGCGGTGCTCATGGGCGAAGACGGTGTACTCAAAGGCCTGCGCCCCAACACCATCGTGATTGACTGCTCGACCGCGATGCCCGCATCGACTGAAAAAATTGCCCAAGCTGTCATCGCACAAGGTGGGTTGTTTGTAGACGCACCCATGACACGCACGCCCAAAGAAGCCGCCGAAGGTCGCTTGAACTTGTTGGTAGGCGCTGACGCGGCAGTGTTTGAAACCTGCCACCCCATTTTGTCTTGCTTCGCCGAGAACATCGTGCATGTTGGGCCTGTGGGCGCAGGCCACCGCATGAAGTTGTTGCACAACTATGTGTCCCTCGGCTCTGCAGCTCTGCTGGCCGAAGCTGCCGCCTGCGCACACGTGGGCGGCGTGAATCCACAGACTTTTGTCGACGTGCTGGCCATGGGCGGTGGATGGGGCGCTGCGCTAGAACGCCTGAAACCATTCATCTTGAACCAAGACAACACGGGCTTGCGCTTCACGGTCTCAAACGCGCTCAAAGATTTGAGCTACTACAACGAGATGACCGAGCACATGCAAGCAGACCATACCGTGGCATCGGCCATTCAAACCAGCTTGCAAGCAGCCTGCGATCAGGGCAACGGCACACGCCTGATGCCTGAACTGGTCGCCGTGATGGCGCAACGTCACCTCGACTAACTTCCCAACCCCTGTCTAGCCAACTCAAAGAGAGATGTATGAATAAATTTTTAACGGTCTGTCTTTCGGTGAGTTTTTCCTTACTCAGCGCCATGGCCTCTGCACAAACCTTCCCCAATCAAAAAACAGAGGTGTGGATTGCCAAAGATTTCCGTTTTCATACGGGCGAGGTGATTCCCTCTTTGAACATCGGCTACACCACGCTGGGCAACCCTGCGGGTGAGCCGGTGGTGATTCTTCACGGCACCACTGGCACAGGGGTAGGCATGCTCAACAGCGCCTTTGGTGGTGAACTGTTCGGCCCGGGTCAGCCGCTGGATGCGGCCAAATACTTCATTGTGTTGCCGGACTCGATTGGCACAGGAAAATCCAGCAAACCCTCTGACGGCATGCGCGCCAAATTTCCTCGCTACAACTACGACGACATGGTGTCCGCACAGCACCGCCTGCTGACGGAAGGCTTGAACCTCAAGCATGTCCGCATGGTGTTGGGTAACTCGATGGGCGGCATGCAAACTTGGTTGTGGGGCATTCAACACCCAGGCTTCTCAGACATCTTGGTGCCGATGGCGGCCATGCCCTCCGAAATGTCAGGACGCAATTGGATGATGCGCCGACTCATCATTGATGCCATTCGCAACGACCCCGAATGGATGAATGGCAACTACACCAAGCAGCCTAAAAGCCTTCAGTTCGCATCTGTGTTTTATGCCATTGGCACCAATGGTGGCAATCAAAGCTTGCAACGCCAAGCGCCCACGCGAGAGAAAGCAGATCAACTGTTGAATCAACGACTCAATGCGCCCTTCTCAGGTGATGCCAATGACCATCTCTACCAGTGGGATGCCTCACGCGACTACAACCCCTTGAACCAGATCGACAAGATCAAAGCCACGATGCTCGCCATCAACTCGGCCGATGACGAGCGCAACCCACCCGAACTCAATGTCATGGGCAACGCCCTAGCCAAAATTCCCAACGCACGCTTGTTGCTCATCCCCGCCAGCGACCAAACGGCTGGCCATGGCACGACAGGACAAGCGAAATGGTGGAAAAACGATGTGGGCGCTTTGTTGCAAACAGCCCCGCGTCTGCCGTAACACCCTGCTCAACAAGGCTGCTTGAGGCGCTCAGCCCCAGCCTTGGCCATGGCTTCAAAGCTGCTCTTCAAGCGGTTTTTGATGAAGTACTCAATCACCGCTTTAGGAAACACCGAATCTGGCTCTGATTCGGTGCGGTACTTGAACAGCGTGCCACCGCCCTCTGGCTCTAAGCGCCATCCGCCTTTGTAAGACTTGGCTTCGCCACTGATTTGCACAAAGTCTGTGCCTTGACTAGGCAACTCCGTGAACTCCAACACCATGCGCATCTTGATGGGGAAAAACAAAATGCGCTCTTCCAACACGCGCTCCACACGGGCCTTGCGCGCATCCACACGGGTAGTGGTGGAAGCCACCACACCAGGAATGCGAGTCGCCGCGTCGTAGTCGGTGATGTAGCGGTATGACTGGCACAAGTTCAAAGGCAAATAAAAACTGGCTTGGGTTTGAAAGACATTGCCTTGCTGCGTCACATCGACTTTGAGGTTGTAGTCCTCTGCCGCCAAAGTGGCGGCACACGCACACACCAGCCCCCATGCACACCACCACTGTTTCATCGCATGTCCCTCAATTGATCAAGGCATATTAGCGCAAGCACCCAGCCACTCACTTGAAAAAAGCAAAAAACACCCCATGTAGCAAAGCGTACATGGCCGCTTTAGCCATGGCCCAAGCATCTTCATTCCTTCACGATCTTTAGAAATTACACATGACGACACCTCAGCTTTTCCAACCCACACGCATCGGCGACATTGACGTGGCCAACCGCATCGTCATGGCCCCACTCACACGCAGCCGCGCAAATGATGGCGACATTCCTGGCAGCGCCATGAATGTGGACTATTACCGCCAGCGCAGTGGTGCGGGCCTCATCATCAGTGAAGGCACACAAGTCTCACCCGTGGGCAAAGGCTACATGGCCACTCCCGGCATTTATTCAGACGCACAAGTCGAAGGTTGGAAGCCCATCACCCAAGCCGTGCATGACGCGGGCTCCAAAATCATCGCGCAAATTTGGCATGTGGGCCGTATCACGCACCCAGACCTGACCGGTGGCGCGCAGCCTGTGGCCCCTTCAGCCATTCAGCCCAAGGTGGTGGCCTACACACCCAACGGCAAAGTCGATGTGCCCGTGCCACACGCGTTAACCACTGCCGAAGTAAAAGACGTGGTGCAGCAATTCCGCCAAGCCGCCGCCAACGCCATGCGCGCTGGTTTTGATGGTGTGGAGATTCACGGCGCCAACGGTTATTTGGTAGACCAGTTCATCCGTGACGGCGCCAACCACCGCACCGACAACTACGGTGGCTCGATTGAAAACCGCTGCCGCTTTGCACTGGAAGTGGTGGATGCCTGTGTGGCCGAAATCGGTGCGGGCCGTGTCGGCATACGTTTGTCTCCCCTCACCCCCTTCAACGACTTGGCCGACAGCAACCCGCAAGCCGTGTTTGGCTATTTGGTGGAACAACTCAACCAACGTGGCATCGCATTCATTCACTTCATCGAAGGTGCCACGGGTGGCCCACGTGACCTGCCAGGCTTTGACTACGCATGGGCGCGCCAAGCTTTCAAAGGCACCTACATCGCCAACAACGGCTACGACCGCCAAATGGCCATCGATGCGATTGAATCCGGCAAAGCCGACGCCATCGCCTTTGGCCGCTTGTTCATCTCCAACCCTGACTTGGTTGAGCGTTTGAAATTGAATGCTGCGCTGAATGAACCCAACCCCAGCACCTTCTACACCCCTGGCCCCGTCGGCTACACCGACTACCCCACGCTCTAAAGAAAGACCCGCCATGAAATACCTTCACACCATGGTGCGCGTCACCGATCTAGAGGCCTCCTTGCGTTTTTACCGCGACGCACTGGGCCTCACCGTGCTGCGCACCAACGAATACTCACAAGGTCGCTTCACCTTGGTTTACCTCGCCGCCCCTGGCGATGAAGACGCGCAAGTGGAGCTCACCTACAACTGGGACCCTGAGGCCTACACTGGTGGTCGCAACTTCGGTCACTTGGCTTATGCCGTGGACAACATTTACGCCACCTGTGAGAAGTTGCAAGCACATGGGGTGACGATTCTTCGCCCGCCCCGCGATGGCCGCATGGCATTTGTGCGTTCGCCCGATGACATCTCGATTGAATTGCTGCAACACGGTGAAGCCTTGACGCCCCAAGCGCCGTGGGTGGATATGCCCAATGTGGGCGCTTGGTAAGTCAAGCTACTCACGCGTCCTGACTGAATGGAGTCAGCTAGAGAACTGGCTCTAAAGAGCGCTCTGTGTCTTGGTTTTTAAACAAAGCACCGATACGATTCTCATGTTGAATTTATTTTTTAAAGGAATGAACATGCAAAACCAAGTCAAACCGCAAGTGGAAGCCTCATTGAATGCAGCTTTCGAATTGGCCAATCTGTCTTTCTCGCAAGTTGAACGCCTCACCGAACTCAGCTTTGAGCAAGCCAAAGTCAATGCCGAATTGGCCCAAGAGCAATTGGCTTCTGTGCTGGAAGTCAAAGACCCAGCCGCCGCACTTGCGCTGTTGAAGTCTCAATTGGAAACTTCTGCCAAAAGCTTGGCTGGTTTTGCCACCACTGCTTTCGAGTTGACACAAGCGTTCCAAGCCGAGTCGGCCGCTTTTGCTGAAGGTCACTTCGACCACGCCCACGCTGCGGCCAACCAAGCCATCAACGACAACCTGAAGAAAGCCCCACAAGGCTCTGAAGCTGCCGTGAATGCAGTGAAAGCCGCGGTGGATGCTGGCAACAAGGCATTGGCCGAAGCACGCAAGAACGCCAAGAAAACAGCTGAATTGGCACAAGAAGGTTTGGCCAAATTGAAAGAGCATGCACCTAAGGCGGCCGCTAAAGCGCCTGTCCGTCGCAAGACTCGCTAATCAGACTTCGCGTTCATAAAAAGGGTTTGCAAGAAATTGCAAACCCTTTTTTTCGAACTGGCCCAGTCCTTGCAAGTCAGTAGAGGTATCGCCACATCTACCTCGCATGAAAAGCAAGCTCCCTCACTCCAAGTCACCCACCGCGCTGAAAATCGTGGTGGTCGCGCCTGACTTGGATATTCAAGACACCAGCGATGAACACGCGGTGTCACAGGCTGAACGCTCTAGAGCCTTGCGCATTGGCCTCTTAGAGAGTGGTTTCAACCTGATTGCCACCTTACCCGCCGATGTGTTTCTGGCCGATCGCATCCACCAGTTGCAACCCGACCTCATCATCGTGGATGCCGAGTCCGAAGCGCGTGATGCCTTAGAGCACGTGGTGTTCGCCACCCGTGATGAGCGCCGCCCCATCGTGCTGTTCACGGACGACAACGACACCACCCATGTGCGCGACGCCGTGGCGGTGGGCGTGTCGGCTTACATCGTCGATGGGTTATCGAGCACACGCATTCGTCCCATCCTTGATGTGGCGATGGCGCGCTTTGAATATGAAGAACGTTTGCGTGACGAACGCGACGATGCGCGCCATGCGCTGCAAGAGCGCACCGTGGTCGACCGCGCCAAAGCCCTGCTGATGGAGCGCCAAGGCCTGAGTGAGAAGGACGCCTTCACCAAGCTACGCAAAGTGGCCATGGACAAGGGCCTGAAGCTGGGCGAGGTGGCGCAACGCACGCTCGACATGGCAGACCTGCTGTCCTAGTTTGGTGCGCCTTCTTGGTGCGCCTTGATACAAACGCCCCGCCATGGGGCGTTTTTTCATGCGGGAGAACCCTGAATAGCTGGCACAGCTATTGCAAACAGTCCACGGTAAGAACCAATGACGGTTCAAGGACAAAGGCGTCCCCACCCATGCACCCGAGGTGCGTGTGGTGAGGACGCCTTTGTCGTTTTTGCCCCAGTTTTTTTATCAAGGAGTGATGTCATGACCGATCTTTTGGAGACCCCCATGAGCCGCCGCAATGTTTTGCAAGCCGCTACTGCAGGCGCCCTCACCATCGCCCCCGCTTTGCGCGCCGCGGTGTATGCCCAAGGTTCAGACAAGCCCGAAAAAGAAGAAGTGCGCATTGGCTTCATTCCCCTCACCGATTGCGCAAGCGTGGTGATGGCGTCGGTGCTGGGTATCGACAAAAAATACGGCGTCAAGATCATCCCCACCAAAGAGTCCAGCTGGGCCGGTGTGCGCGACAAGTTGGTCAATGGTGAACTCGACTTTGCCCACGCTTTGTACGGCCTGATTTACGGCGTGCACATGGGCACAGCCGGGCCGAAGAAAGACATGGCCGTGTTGATGAACTTGAACCAAAACGGCCAAGCCATCACCCTGTCCAAAAAGCTCGCCGACAAAGGCGCGGTCGATGCGGCCAGCCTCGCAAAGTTGATGGCCACCGACAAACGCGAATACACCTTTGCACAAACCTTCCCCACCGGCACACACGCCATGTGGCTGTATTACTGGTTGGCCAGCGTGGGCGTGAACCCACTCAAAGACGCCAAAGTCATCACCGTACCGCCACCTCAAATGGTGGCCAACATGCGCGTGGGCAATATGGACGGCTACTGCGTGGGCGAGCCCTGGGGTCACCGCGCGATTGCCGACGGCATTGGTATCACCGCAGCCACCACGCAAGACATCTGGCGTGACCACCCCGAAAAAGTGCTGGGCACCACCGGCGACTTCGTCAAGAAATACCCCAACACGGCACGCGCTGTGACCGCTGCGATTTTGGAAGCGGGCAAGTGGATTGACGCGGGCTTGCAAAACAAAATGAAGATGGCCGAAACCATCGCCGACAAAGCCTATGTGAACACCAGCGTGGACGTGATCAACCAACGCATTTTGGGACGCTATCAAAACGGTTTGGGCAAGACGTGGGACGACCCCAACCACATGAAGTTCTTCAACGACGGCACGGCCAACTTCCCTTACCTGTCTGACGGCATGTGGTTCCTCACGCAGCACAAGCGTTGGGGCTTGCTCAAAGACCACCCTGACTATTTGAAGGTGGCCAAAGAGATCAACCAAATCGACATCTTCAAACAAGCCGCTGCGGCCAGCAAAACACCGGTGCCTAAAGACGTGATGCGCACCAGCAAATTGATGGACGGCGTGGTGTGGGACGGCAAAGACCCGAAGAAGTACGCCGACAGCTTCAAAGTTCACGCGTAAAGCACGGACGAACTCTCTCGCACAAGGACACATCTCATGTATTTCAAACACCTGTTGTCACGCGTGGTGCCGCCCTTCATGGGCTTGGCACTGCTGGTGGGCATTTGGTCGCTGGTGTCTGTCACCAGCACCAACAATTTCCCCAACCCAACCGACACCTTCTGGCAAGCCGTGGATGTGTTCAGCAACCCGTTCTACAGCAACGGCCCCAACGACCAAGGCGTGGGCTGGAACGTGTGGAGTTCTCTCAAGCGCGTGGCACTGGGCTTTGGCTTGGCCGCGCTGGTGGGCATTCCTTTGGGCTTCTTGATCGGGCGCTTCGAGTTTTTGTCGCGCATGTTCAACCCACTCATCAGCTTGTTGCGCCCCGTGTCACCACTGGCTTGGTTGCCCATTGGTTTGTTGGTCTTCAAAGGCGCCAACCCTGCGGCCATTTGGACCATCTTCATTTGTTCCATTTGGCCCATGGTCATCAACACGGCCGTCGGTGTGCAACGTGTGCCACAGGACTACATGAACGTGGCCCGCGTGCTCAATCTCTCCGAATGGAAGATCGTCAGCAAGATTTTGTTTCCCGCGGTGTTGCCCTACATGTTGACCGGCGTGCGCCTCGCGGTGGGCACGGCTTGGTTGGTCATCGTCGCGGCTGAGATGCTGACCGGTGGCGTAGGCATCGGCTTTTGGGTATGGGACGAGTGGAACAACCTGAATGTGAAAAACATCATCATCGCCATCTTCGTGATTGGCATCGTGGGCTTGGTGTTGGAGTACGCCCTCATCAAACTCGCCACCGCATTCACCTTTGAGGAGGTGCAGTCATGAACGCATCGTTGACCAGCAAATATTTGCAAATTCAGGGCGTGGCCCAAACCTTTCGCACCGCCAAAGGCGACTTCCCCGCCCTGCGCGACATCGACCTGACCGTGGGCAAAGGCGAGTTCGTCGCCCTCATCGGTCACTCGGGTTGCGGCAAGTCCACCTTGCTCAACCTGATTGCAGGTTTGACCACGCCAACGCAAGGCACCTTGATTTGTGCCAACCGCGAAATCGCAGGCCCCGGCCCCGAACGTGCGGTGGTGTTTCAAAACCATTCGCTCTTGCCTTGGCTCACCTGCTTTGAAAACGTTTACCTCGGCGTAGAACGCGTGTTCGGCCAAAGCGGCATCGTGGACGGCAAGCCCAAAGAAGACAAAGCGCAATTGATCGCACGCACCCATGCCGCACTCGACATGGTGGGCTTGAGCCACGCCGCACAAAAGCGCCCCGGCGAAATTTCGGGTGGCATGAAGCAACGCGTGGGCATTGCACGCGCTTTGGCCATGGAGCCGCAAGTGTTGTTGATGGACGAGCCTTTTGGTGCCTTGGACGCTTTGACACGCGCCAAGCTGCAAGACGAGTTGCTGGCCATCGTGGCCAATACACAAAGCACCGTGGTGATGGTGACGCACGATGTGGACGAAGCCGTGTTGCTGTCCGACAAGATTGTGATGATGACCAACGGCCCCGCCGCCACCATCGGCGAAGTGCTGCATGTCGACCTGCCTCGCCCCCGCTCACGCGTGACGCTGGCCGACGACCCTGCTTATCAGCATTACCGCAAAGCCGTGATTGACTTTTTGTACACGCGCCAAGCGCACGTTGAAAAACACTAAGGAGTTGGACATGACGAACAAACTCAAACTCGTGATGGTCGGCAACGGCATGGCCGGTGTGCGCACCTTAGAAGAACTGATCAAGCTCACGCCAGATCTGTACGACATCACCGTCTTCGGCTCTGAGCCGCACCCCAACTACAACCGCATCTTGTTGTCGCCCGTGTTGGCGGGTGAACAAACCTTGGATGAAATCATCCTCAACCCACTCGATTGGTACAGCGAGAACCACATCACCTTACACACCAGCTGGACCGTGACCGAGGTGGACCGCGTCAAACGCATCGTGCACGCCACGAACGCGGCAGGCGAAGTCAAAAGCGCGCCGTATGACCGCTTGATTTTGGCCACCGGTTCTAACCCCTTCATGCTGCCCGTGCCGGGCCGCGAGTTGGACGGCGTGCTGGCCTACCGCGACATCGCCGACACACAGGCCATGATTGATGCCGCCACAAAGTACAAACACGCCGTGGTGATTGGCGGCGGTTTGCTGGGCCTCGAAGCAGCCAACGGTTTGATGAAACGCGGCATGAGCGTGACCGTGGTGCACGTGGGTGAATGGCTGATGGAGCGTCAGCTCGACAAAGTCGCGGGCGGTTTGTTGCAACGCTCGCTCGAAGAGCGCGGCATGCAGTTCCGCATGGGCGCACACACGCAAGAACTACAAGCCGACAAAAACGGACGCGTGGCGTCGGTGTTGTTCAAAGACGGCACTCATGTCCCCGCCGAGTTGGTGGTGATGGCTGTGGGCATTCGCCCCAACACGGCGCTAGCCGAAAAAATGCACCTGCATTGCGAGCGTGGCATTGTGGTCAGTGACACGCTGCAAACCGTGACCGACCCACGCATTTATGCCGTGGGCGAATGCGCGGCCCACCGTGGCATTGCCTATGGTTTGGTGGCACCTTTGTTTGAGCAAGGCAAGGTGTTGGCCAACCATTTGGCTGAGTTCGGCATTGGCCGCTACACCGGCTCACTGACCTCGACCAAGCTCAAAGTCACGGGCATTGATTTGTTCAGCGCGGGTGATTTCATGGGCAGTAACGACGGCAGCACCGAAGAAATTGTGTTGAGCGATCCGCACGAAGGCGTGTACAAAAAACTCGTCATCCGCAACGACCAATTGGTGGGTGCGTGTTTGTACGGCGACACCGTGGACGGCAGCTGGTACTTCAAACTGCTGCGCGATGGGCGCAGCGTGGCTGACATTCGCGAGAAGCTGATGTTTGGTGAATCCAACATTGGTGACGTGGGCCACGAAGGCCACAACAAAGCCGCCAGCATGCCCGACGATGCCGAGGTGTGCGGTTGCAACGGCGTGAAAAAAGGCGCCATTTGCAAAGCCATCAAAGACAAAGGTTTGTTCACCTTGGATGAGGTGCGCAAGCACACCAAGGCCAGCGCCTCGTGCGGTTCCTGCACAGGCTTGGTGGAACAAATTTTGATGTTCACCGCAGGCGGCGACTACTCGGCCACGCCGAAGAAAAAAGCCATCTGTGGCTGCACCGACCACAGCCACCAAGAAGTTCGTGATGCGATTCGTGACCACAAGCTGTTGACCAACGACGCCGTGTTTGATTTCTTGGAATGGAAAAAAACAAGCGCAGAAAGCAAAGCCACAGGCTGTGCCACCTGCCGCCCTGCCATCAACTATTACCGCATGAGCAGCTGGCCCAAAGAAGCCTTGGACGACCCGCAAAGCCGCCTCATCAACGAGCGCAGCCATGCCAACATCCAAAAGGATGGCACTTACAGCGTCATCCCACGCATGTGGGGCGGCGAGACCACGGCCGACGAGTTGCGCCGTATTGCCGACGTGGTGGACAAGTACCAAATCCCCACGGTCAAAGTCACAGGCGGCCAACGCATTGACTTGTTGGGCGTGAAGAAAGAAGACCTCGTCAATGTGTGGAAAGACATTGGCATGCCTTGCGGTCACGCCTACGCCAAAGCCTTGCGGACGGTCAAAACCTGCGTGGGCAGCGAATGGTGCCGCATGGGCACACAAGACAGCACACAAATGGGCAAAGACCTCGAAAAGGCCATGTGGCGCATGTATGCCCCACACAAGGTGAAGTTCGCCGTGTCGGGCTGTCCGCGCAACTGCGCTGAAGCCGGCATCAAAGACGTGGGCATCATCGGCGTGGACAGCGGCTGGGAGATGTACATCGCAGGCAACGGCGGCATCAAAACCGAAGTGGCCGAGTTCTTTGTGAAGGTCAAAACCTCCGAAGAAGTGATGGAGTACACCGGCGCCTTCATGCAGCTTTACCGCGAAGAAGGCTGGTACCTCGAGCGCACCGTGCACTACGTGAACCGCGTGGGCATGGACTACGTGAAGAAAAAAATCTTGGACGACGAAGCAGGCCGCAAAGCCTTGTGGGCACGTTTGCAATTTGCGCTCGACGGCGAACCCGACCCTTGGTTTGAGTTCGACAAAGCACAAGTCGACACGCGCCAGTTTGAAGCCATCACCGTTTAAGGAAACACACCATGACCGAATGGAAAGTCATTTGCAAAGTTGACGACATCCCCGTGCTGGGCGCACGCCGCGTGCAGCGTGCCAAGGGGGTTGAAGTGGCGGTGTTTCGCAACGCCGAAGACAAGGTGTTTGCCTTGCTCGACCAATGCCCGCACAAGCGCGGCCCCTTGAGCCAAGGCTTAGTGTTTGGTGAAACCGTGGTGTGCCCCTTGCACAACTGGCACATTGGTTTGGTCGACGGCTGCGCCCATGCGCCCGATGAAGGCTGCACCACCCGCTTTGCGGTGCGTGTGGAAAACGGCGAGGTGGCGCTTGACGTGCAAGAGCTGAACACCCTCGCCGTTGACGACACCACCCCCGCTTAAACGCGTCACACAGAGCCGCTGCCATGAAAGAAACCCGTTCCACCTGTCCTTACTGCGGCGTGGGCTGCGGTGTCATCATTTCATCGAACGCGGGTCAGATCACAGGCGTGCGTGGCGACCCTGCGCATCCCGCCAACTTTGGGCGCTTGTGCAGCAAAGGTTCCTCACTGCACCTCACGGCCAGTCCTGCGATCGCAGCGCAAACACGGTTGCTGCAGCCCATGCGCCGCTTGGTGCGTGGTGGCAGCTTGCAGCCCCTGGCATGGGACAACGCCATGCAAACGGCCAGCTACACCTTGGCCAGCATCGTGCGCGCACATGGCGCAGAGGCCATTGGTTTTTATGTATCGGGCCAGTTGCTGACCGAAGACTATTACGTATTCAACAAGCTGGTCAAAGGCTTGCTGGGCACCAACAACATCGACACCAACTCGCGCCTGTGCATGAGCAGCGCCGTGGCGGGCTACAAGCTCACCCTCGGTGCCGATGCACCGCCCGCTTGCTACGACGATGTGATGCACGCGGATTGTTTGTTCATCGCGGGCAGCAATGCGGCGTATGCTCACCCGATTTTGTTCAGACGCATCGAAGATGCGCGTGCGAAGAACCCCAACCTCAAAATCATCGTGGCCGACCCACGCCGCACCGACACCGCCAGCAGCGCTGACTTGCATTTGCCTTTGCAACCCGGCACCGATGTGGCACTGTTTCATGGCATGTTGCACGTCATGCTGGCCGAGGGCTGGGTGGACCACGCTTACATCGCCGCACACACCGAAGGCTTTGAAGCACTGCAAACCTTGGTGGCCGACTTCACGCCTGCGCATGTGCACGCCGTGTGCGGCATCACGCCTGAGCAACTGCTGCAAGCCACGCGTTGGTTTGCCACCTCCAAAGCCACGCTGAGTTTGTATTGCCAAGGCTTGAACCAATCGAGCAGCGGCACCGCCAAAAATGCCTCGCTCATCAACCTGCATTTGGCGACGGCCCACATTGGCAAAGCCGGCGCAGGCCCCTTCTCGCTCACGGGCCAACCCAACGCCATGGGCGGACGCGAAGTGGGTGGCTTGGCCAACCTCATCAGCGCGCACCGCGACATGAGCAAGCCCGAACACCGTGCTGAAGTCGCCGCTTTGTGGGGCATTGACGATGTGCCATCTAAGCCCGGCAAAACCGCAGTAGAAATGTTTGAAGCGGCAGCGGATGGCGAGATCAAAGCACTATGGATTGCGTGCACCAACCCCGCCCAATCCATGCCCAACCAAAGCACGGTGCGACGAGCCCTAGAGCGCGCCGAGTTTGTGGTGGTGCAAGAAGCCTTCGCCACCGCCGAGACCTGCGACTTCGCCGACTTGCTGTTGCCCGCCACCACCTGGGGCGAGAAAGAAGGCACAGTCACCAACAGCGAACGCCGCATCACCCGTGTGCATGCTGCGGTACCCGCACCGGGCCAAGCGCGACACGACTGGCACATCGTGGTGGACTTGGCCACACGTTTGGCACAAGAGCCTGGCGTTGCCCCACACAAAGCTAGCCTGCACATGGCCTACACCTCACCCGAAGAGATTTGGGTGGAGCACCGCGCATCTACCCGTGGCCGTGACCTCGACATCACCGGCCTGAGCTACGCGCATTTGGACCAAACACCCGAGCAATGGCCCATGCGCGAAGGCGCCGCCCACGGCCAAGCACGCTTGTATGAAGACGGTGTGTTTGCCACCGCCAATGGCCGTGCCAAATTTGCCGCCCTGCCCTATGTGCCCACCTCAGAAGTGCGTGAATCGCGCTTTCCGTTCTCGCTCAACACAGGCCGCTTGCGTGACCAGTGGCACGGCATGACGCGCACAGGCTTGGTGGGCAAACTGTTTGGCCACGTGCCCGAGCCTGTGGTGCAGCTGCACCCAGACGACATGGCGCGCTTGGGCTTTGACGAAGGCAGCTTGGTGCACGTCACCAGCAAACGCGGCTCCATCGTGTTGCCCGCGCAAGCCAGTGCCGACCTCGGCGTCAACCAAGCCTTCATCGCCATGCATTGGGGTGCGGCGTTTTTGAGCGGCCGTGACCACCAAAACAAACCACTGGCGGGCGTGAACGCCATCACCACCTCGGCGTATTGCCCCACGTCTAAACAGCCTGAACTCAAGCATGCCGCGGTCAAAGTGTTGAAGGCTGAATTGCCTTGGACCTTGCTGGCTGTAGCGTGGCTGCCCGAGCACAAAGCACAAACCGTTTTGCAAGCGCTGCGCGCGCGCATGGTGCAATTTGAATTTGCCAGTTGCGTGCCGTTCAGCGATACACCGACAGAAGGCCCCGCCCGTCAAGGTGTGCTGATGCGCGCGGCCTGCAGCGAAGCGCCTGACATGGCAGTGCTGCACGACATTGAACAACTCTTGGGCCTGAACGGCAGCGACAGCCTGCGCTACATCGATGCCAAACGCAGCCAACTGCGCAGCATGCGTTTGCAACACAGCGAGCCCACCCAAGCCAAAGACACCCAGCTCAACGCCTTCATCATTGCGGGCGATACCTCGGCTGAAACTTGGCTCAAAGCCTTGTTGCAAACCCAAGCGTCTACGCAAGACTATGGCCGCCGCTTGTTGATGACGGGCAGCAAACCACCGGTGGCTTTGGTCGATGCAGGCACCACTGTGTGCAGCTGTGTGGGTGTGAAAGATGTGGCCATTCGCAAGCACCTACAAATTTACAAAGGCGACAGCGCACAGCGCTTGGCCTCGTTGCAAGACACACTCAAGTGCGGCACCCAATGCGGTTCATGCGTGCCTGAGCTGCGCCGCATGATTCAACTCACAGAGAGCACGGCATGACCCAACAGCAAATACATCAGCAACCTCTCGTCACACTCGTCGGTGCAGGCCCAGGCGACCCTGAGCTGCTCACGCTCAAAGCCGTCAAAGCCATCGCCGCTGCCACGGTGTTGTTGGTCGACGATTTGGTGAGCGACGCCATCGTGGCCTATGCCGCGCCCTCGGCGCGCATCATCTATGTGGGCAAACGCGGCGGATGCAAATCCACACCCCAATCCTTCATTGAAAAGCTGATGCTGCAAGAAGCGTTGGCGGGTGAAAACGTGGTGCGCCTCAAAGGCGGCGATCCGTTCATCTTTGGGCGTGGCGGTGAAGAGGTCGAGCACTTGCGTGCACAAGGTGTGACCGTTACCGTCATCAACGGCATCACCGCTGGCTTGGCAGGCGTGACCTCACTGGGTGTGCCACTGACACACCGCGCCCATGCGCATGGTGTGTTGTTCATCACGGGCCACGCCAAACAAGATGCCACCGATGCGGTGGACTGGGCGGCCTTGTCGCACACCGCTGCACAGGCCAAACTCACTTTGGTGATTTACATGGGCATGAGCGGTGCCGCGCAACTGCAAACGGCGTTGCTGCATGGACTCGCCCCTCACACACCGGTGGCCGTGATTCAACACGTGAGCCTGCCCACACAACGCCACGTGGTGTGCACGCTCAGCGAGTTGCACCACACCGTGGTGCGCGAGCACATGGCCAGCCCGTCCGTCATCGTGGTGGGCGATGTGATGCAAGGCTTGTTGCAGATCGAACAAAACAACCAGCGCCTTGTCGCTGTCGGCTAAACCTTTTCAACCAACCTAGGAGTGAGCATGAACCGTCTCGACGTGACTGAAAAAATCATCAGCACCAAAGTGTCCAAAGGCATCAAGTGGGAAGACGTGGCGAAAAAAGTGGGCCTCTCCAAAGAATGGACCACCGCCGCCTGTTTGGGACAAATGACCTTGGACGCCAAACAAGCCAAGATCGTGGGCAAAATTTTTGGCCTCGACGCAGAAGAACAAAAGTGGCTGCAAGTGGTGCCTTACAAAGGCTCGTTGCCCACACCTGTGCCCACCGACCCTTTGATTTACCGTTGGTACGAAATCGTCAGCGTGTACGGCACCACCATCAAAGAGCTGATTCACGAAGAGTTTGGCGACGGCATCATGAGCGCGATTGATTTCTCCATGGACATCGTGCGCCAACCCGACCCCAAAGGCGACCGTGTGAACGTGGTGCTGTCGGGCAAGTTCTTGCCCTACAAACAATACTGAGCGTGGACACAGGTGCGGCAGAGCTGCTTTTGGCGCAGATGCGCGCCAGAAGCCATGTCGCCCCCAAACGCTTGGAGGCACCTGGCCCCAATGCGGATGAATTGAATTTCATTTTCAATGCCGCAGCCCAAGCACCGGACCACGGGCGTATTCAGGCTTGGCGCTTCATCGTGGTGCCGCCCAACCACCGTGAAGCCTTGGGCCATGCATTTGTGCAGGCGCTGCAAGCACGCGATGCCAACGCCAGCCCAGCCGAACTGAACGCAGCGTATGACAAAGCATTCCGCGCCCCATGCTTGGTGTTAGCCGTCGTTAAACTCGCCCCTTCAGAACCGCAGGTGCCTGCGCATGAGCGGTTGATTTCTTTGGGATGTGCCATTCAAAACATGTTGCTGATGGCGCAAACCTTAGGCATCGGCAGCGGCATCACCAGTGGACAGGCGATGAATGCGCCTAGCATTCGCGAACTGTTCCAACTGCCAGCGGACGAGCAAAGCGTTTGCTATTTGGCGTTCGGCCGTGTGAGCGCACACAAAGCCAAAAGAGCAAGGCCTAACCACACCCAGTTCGTGTCATCGCTTGAACGCATATGAAATCGATCTGTAAGTCATAGAGAACATCTGGATAGGCAGCCGCATGCGCGTGGGATAGCATAAGAATCATGACGTCTCACAAAACACGACTCTTCTTGCTGGCTTTGCTCATTGTTCTTGCGACGCTTTTCGCAAATGGCGGAATATTGGCACGGGAAGTCCGTGTGGGCGTGTACGCCAACGAGCCCAAGATATTTTTGAATGATCAAGGCGAGGCCTCTGGCATCTTTCCTGATTTGCTGAGAGAGATTGGCACGCGAAAAAAGTGGACACTTAAATTTGTGCCTTGCGTGTGGCAGCAATGTCTGGAGATGGTCGAAAAAGGTGAGCTAGATCTGATGCCAGATGTGGCGCAAACACCTGCGCGTGCAGAGCTTTATGACTTTCATCAAACGCCCGCACTCAACAGTTGGTCTGTGATTTACAGACATCCGAATGTGGCGATTCAATCCTTGCTGGATCTGAAAAATAAAAGCGTGGCAGTCTTAAAGGATTCGGTGCAACAGACCTATCTGCAGGATGCTTTCAAAGGTTTTGGTTTCTCTGCCAAATTGATTCCTGTGGATTCTTTTGAAGAAGGATTTGCAAAGGTTCAAGCGGGGCAAATTGACGCCGTCGCAGCCAGCCATCATTTCGGCACTTATGCCTTAGACAAATTTCATTTGGTTGAGACACCGATTATTTTTCAGCCCAGCCATTTGTTTTTTGTGACAAAGAAAGAAACGAATGCAGATTTACTCACCACCATTGATTACTACCTGAACCAATGGCGCGACGACTCGAATTCCCCCTTCTTTCATGTCATCAAAAAATGGGCGGGGCAAACCACGGTCACGGTGATTCCTGCTTATCTTTGGTGGGCCTTGGGTGGGGTGAGCTTGATGGGTTTGCTGCTGTTTGGCATCGCCAGCTATTTGCGCATCGAAGTGAAGCGAAGAACCGCAGAAATCGTCGATCATCAAAAAAAGTTGAGCTCGATTTTGGACGCCGTCGGGGCGGCGATCTACATCAAAGACAAGAGCCTGCGTTACCAATACGTCAACCGCGCCGCCTCTGAAATTTTGGGTCAAAAACCAGAAGACATCGTTGGTAAGTTAGACCGTGATTTGCAAGATGAAAACAGCAGCGCCTTGATCACACAAACCGACCGAAATGTCATTGAGTCTGGACGCCGCTACGCCGGCGAAGATGTCGTTCGGTTGATCGGCTCTGACACGACCCACACCTTCTTCTCCGTCAAAATTCCGCTGATCAATTCAAGCGGTGACGTGTATGGGCTGTGCGGCATTTCCACAGACATCACGGACCAACTCGAATTCACAAAGAAGATTGATCTGCTCGCGCACTTTGACCCTTTGACGGGCCTCTTCAATCGCGCTTTCTTCTTTGAAGAAGCACAAAGGCAACTCGACAGTCCGGATCGCCCGATTGCCAAAGCGGCACTGATCCTCATCAACCTCGATAACTTCAAAGACCTCAATGACACACAAGGTCACTTGGTTGGAGACCTTTTGCTGAAAGAGCTGGCCGATCAGTTCAGTTTGATCAAACAAAGCCAACATGTGCTGGCACGCTTGGTGGGTGATTCCTTTGTGTTTTTAATTCACACCTTACCGACCGAGCGCAGTGCCATTGACCGCGAAGTGAATGATTTGGTTCAGCAAATCAAATCGGCTGTGACACGCCCCAAAAAATTAGAAAACGTGACGTACCACGGGACGGCCAGCATTGGCATTTCTATTTTTGAACCGCATGCGGTTTCCGTGCATGAGGGCCTCAAACAAGCAGAGCTCGCCATGTACCAAGCGAAAAGTCTTGATCGCGGTAAGACGCGTACTTTTGAAGCCCAAATGGGTGAAATTGCCGCAGCGCGACTCAAGCTCGAATCAGAATTGGCTGAAGCCATTGAGAATGGACAGCTTGAAGTTTTTTACCAACCTCAGGTCGACAAAGGCGGCACGCTGATCAGCATGGAAGCCTTGATCCGTTGGCACCATCCCAAGCATGGGCTCTACGCGCCGGCTGCTTTTATTCCGCTGGCAGAGTCAACGGGGCAGATCTTATCGATCGGGCACTTTGTTTTGGAATCGGCCTGCGAACAGTTGCACCGTTGGTCCACGCAGCCAGACATGGCCAAGTTGGTCATCGCGGTCAATGTGAGCGCGCGTGAATTTTTTGATGAAGGCTTTATTGACCGCGTGATACGCACGCTGTCCAAATTCAGCTTCAACCCAGGGTGCTTAGAGCTAGAGCTGACGGAAAGTCAGTTGCTCCAAGACTTTGAGGGAACCATGGTCAAACTCAACGCCTTGAAAGGCATCGGCCTACGTCTGTCACTCGATGACTTTGGCACAGGCTATTCCTCCTTGAGTCGGTTGAAAAATTTGCCGTTTGACCAACTCAAAATCGACGCGGCCTTTGTGCGTGATTTGGTGACCAACCCAAGCGACTCAGCCATCATCAAAACCATCATTGATCTTGGCAAAACACTCCACGTGGAAATTCTGGCCGAAGGCGTAGAAACACAAGCGCAAATGGACATATTGATCGCTTTGGGTTGCGAAAAGTTCCAAGGCTATCTACACGGCAAACCCATGCCGATACAAGAACTGATGGCTGGGCATGCGCAACGCCACGGATTCATCCCAGCCGAATTTTGAAGGTTATAAATGTTATAAACGAAGCAATCTGATTAGAAAAAATGATGACCCCATCAAGCTTCAAGACGTTCATCACCTCACCAAAAATAATCGTTTCCTTTTTCCTGACACTGATCACGGTTTTATTTTGGTGGTACTTGTTGGGATCGGCCCAAACGTTAAGGGATGAGGCGACCTCCCAAGCCCAATTGAGAGGAAAGCAAGTCAACACGGCGGTCTCCCAAGCCGTCTTCATGCTGTTTCGCAATGTAGACCAAGCCACTGTCAGCATGGCCAACAGCTATCGGCACTATGGCAAGCGCATCCCCTTTGATGAGCTGGATCTGATTGTTAAGAAATTCCCAGAGGGTGCTGTCGTTCAGATCGCGGTGATCGATGCCCAAGGGTACTTGGCGTACACCAGCCTGAACAACCAAGAACGTGTATTCCTTGGCGATCGGGAGCATTTCAAAGTACATCTGGGCACGCACGAAGAACGGCTTTTCATCAGCAAGCCGGTTCTGGGGCGTGTTTCGAATAAATGGTCCATCCAATTCAGCAGGCCCATCCTTGACCACGGTCAATTCAAAGGGGTGGTCGTGCTGTCGGTTGACCCCGAGTATTTGCACAAAGAACTGGTCAAGCTGACTTTAGGGGACGATGACACCATTTCAATCCTCCGCTCCAGCGGCGAATATTTGGCGCGAGACAAGCTGCACCGCGAAGCCATCTCAACCTCCGTACCCAGCGGTCGCCCTTTCTTGGGTGCGCCAGCAGGCGAAAGTGGTTTTTTCCAAGCATCGTCATCCGTTGATGGGGTGGATCGGATTTTTCACTGGGTGAGGATTCAAGACTTCCCTGTGGTGGTGACTTTGGGCTTGGGCAAAAAAGGCATTCTGGGCCCAATAGAAACCGCCATTGCTCACGAAGAACAAAGGGCCATGCTTGTCACGGTGCTGCTGTGGGTACTTGCTTGGACCATGGTTTTTTTCATGGCTCAAATACAAACCAATGCACAAAAACGCATTGTGTTGGAATACGCCGCACACCACGATGTCCTGACAGGCTTGAAAAATCGAGCGGGTCTGATCGCCTCGCTCGACTACATGCTGGGCAACGACCTCGCTCACGACCAGCACTTCACCGTCTATTTCATGGACTTGGATGGTTTCAAAAAAATCAACGACCACTACGGCCATGCGATTGGCGATGAGGTGCTAAAGGCGACTGCCCGAATGATCTCGGGTTGCACCAGAAGCAGCGATGTCGTGGCCCGAATTGGCGGAGATGAATTTGTGGTTGCAAGCCAAAGCGCGCCATCAGAGGGCGACGTCACAGCGCTGACACACCGCATCAAAGCTGCATTTTTATCGCCCATCCACATCAACGGAAATGATTTGACGGTAGGCATCAGCGTTGGTATTGCCAAATATCCACAAGATGGCATCACCATTGACGAGTTATTGGTTCATTCAGACAGCGCGATGTACATGGATAAGCAAACACACACACGCTCAGAAAGCAAAAAACCCGGCGAACCGGGCTGAGTGCTTGTTTGATTTGGGGTGGCTGACGGGGCTCTAACCCACGACTGCATTCGTTGCTAAGCAGGCAATCAAGATGACTTCATCTTGTTAAACCTTCTTACTTTAGGCTCTCAGAAGCTCCATGGCAAGGGCTTGACTAACCACTGATTGTGGATTCCATTACGTCTATGCAAGTCCCATTTCAAAGTGAAGTCACGTTGGTTTTCTCAACTCATTGAAGGACGAATCATGTACAAATCATTCCATGCCCATCAGGTAGCTCTCGCCCTCGTCGTGGAGGTTTTCACCGCTGGATGGGCGCACGCCCAGACTGCTTCTGTATCGCAAACTCAGTACGCTGCCGACAGCAAACAAGCCACGGCGCGATACAAGGAGGATCAACAGCTTTGCACCACGGAACCGACGGCTGCCAGCCGTATGCAGTGCAAGCGCGATGCCAAGGCTGAATACGACAGCGCTATGGCAAGCGCCAAAGCACGCATGGGCAGCAACGCATCTGGTGGCACAACAGCGGCCAGTTGCTCAGATTGCGCAAAGGTCATTGCGGTGAGTCAGACCGAAAAGGCGGGTGAAGGTAGCGCCGTTGGCATGATCACTGGCGGTGTACTGGGTGCGGTGCTGGGCCATCAATTGGGAGGTGGTCTTGGCAAGGACTTGGCCACCGCAGCAGGAGCCGCAGGTGGAGCGTACGCTGGCAAAGAGATCGAAAAACGTACCAATACCCACAAGGTATGGACTGTCACCGTCAAAATGCCCAATGGCAACACGTCGAATTTTGAATTCGCCAGCCATCCAGGCTATCAGGTGGGTGACACAGTTCGAGTTGAGAACAACCGACTCTCTAGGCCTTAAGAGCTTTGATAAAGCACATTGCCAGGCAACAAAAGAAAAAATCGAAAAATCTGCTGACATCCGCCGTTACATCGAGAAGAAGGCAGAAAGCAAAAAGCCCGGCGAACCGGGCTTTTTGCTTGATTTATTTGGGGTGGCTGATGGGGCTCGAACCCACGACAACAGGAATCACAATCCTGGACTCTACCAACTGAGCTACAGCCACCGTAGAAGCGAAAATTATAACCTAGCTATTTTGATTTCCGCCTTGAATTTTTCTTTTAATAGCTTGTAGTACGCCAAGCCTTCAGCAGAAGCCCACCACTGGGCATATTGGTCACGCTCACGGGCCAAATCTGCGGTGTTGGCAGCATCGCGTGGCAATACTTTTTCAACCTTCACCACGGCATAACCACTGGTGCCCAAGTCCACACCCACCCACGCGGGCAAGGTTTGGGTGCTGGCACGCAAAGCGGCTTCCACCAACGCAGAAGGCTGCGCTTGTTTAGATTCACGCGACACCACGATGGCAGCAGGCAGTTTGGCTGTTTCTGGGCTAGCCTTCCACTCGGCCAATTTGGCTGAGCCTTCTGAGCGCGCACGCGCAGTCGCTTGTTGGGCCACCACTTGCTCGCGCACACGGACTTTGACTTCATCCAAAGGCAATGTCCGCGCAGGGCTGTAGTTGGTGATGCGAGCTGCGGCCAACACATTGGGTGCTAATTCCACGGCTTCGGTGTTGCGTTTTTTCTCAATCGAATCTGCTGAGAACACAGCGGCCAACAGCTTGGGGCTATGCGCAGCGGTATTACCAGCCACAGGCTCGCGGCCCAAGTTACTGGCGTGTTGCACGTCGAGCTTGAGTCGCTCGGCCACAGGTTTCAAGCTGTCAGACTGCTCGTACACCAAGTTGGTGAACTGCTCGGCCGCTTCTGCAAATTTGCGTTGGGCCAATTGGGCGCGCACCTCTTGTTCCAACTTCGCGCGTTGGGATTCAAAGCTCTTTTGCTCAGGTTGCTTGATGTCCGTCAGACGAATGATGTGAAAACCAAACTCGGTTTCAACCAAGCCGCTGGTCTCACCTTTTTTCAACGCGAAGGCAGCCTCTTCAAAAGGCTTGACCATGGCACCACGGCCAAAGAAATCAAGGTCACCGCCTTTGGCAGCAGAGCCTGAGTCTTGCGAATTTTTACGAGCCAGCTCAGCAAACTGATTGGGTGACTTTTGCACTTCAGCCAGCAAAGCTTGTGCTTTGGCACGCGCTGCTTCACGCTCGGGCGCAGGGGCATTTTTGTCGGCATTGATCAAGATGTGGCTGGCACGGCGCTCTTCCAAACCAACCAAGCGTGCCGCATTTTGTTCGTAATAAGTTTTGAGTTCTGCCTCTGGCACCACGATGTCTTGTTGCACCGCCGCCAAATTCAGCACCACGTATTCAATGTCAGCACGCTCAAGTGACTGGAACTTGTCGGCATTGGCTTTGTAATAAGCCTCAAGGTCAGCATCCGTCGGGTTGATTTGACTCACAAAATCAGCCGGCGCAAAGCGCGCCACTTGGACTTGGCGTTGCTCGTAAAAAGCATTCAAGGTCACATAGGCCAAAGCCGTAGAGCTGAAGCTGGTCACGCCCACGCCTGACATCACTTGGCGCGAAGCCAAGTCACCACGCACTTGCGCTTCGAACGATTCAGGTGACATGCCTTGTGTGGCCAAGAGCTGACGATAGCGCTCCATGTCCAAAGTGCCATCCGCACGGCGCAGCGCCGCAATGGTTGGGTTTTGTTGCAGCTCAGCAGCCAATCGGGCATCGCTGGCACCTAAATGCAGTTTATTAGCTGCCACTTGCAACAGGCGGTCACGCACCATGCGCTCAAGCGTGCTGTATTTGGCTTCCGGTGTGTCGAACAACTTCACATCCACATTGGGCATGCTGCTGCGCATGCGTTCCACTTGGCTGCGGTGCGCACTATCCCATTCGGCTTGCGTGATGTCTTGACCGTCCACAGTGGCCACCGTGGCACCCCCTTCACGAAAACGGTTGTAGCCCTCAAGGCCAAACAAAACGAAAGACGGGAAGATCAACAGGAACAGCAAAAACTGCATGACCCGTGTGTGCTTGCGAACAAAATCAAACATGTTGTGGACTCATCGTGAAGTGTGAGGAACCAAGAAAAAAGGCGAACGCTTCGTTCGCCTTTTTAATGGGTGGTGGGTGCTGACGGGGTCGAACCGCCGACCTACTGCGTGTAAGGCAGCCGCTCTGCCAACTGAGCTAAGCACCCATCCGTAACCGCTAATTAGTTCAAGGCGTCTTTCAAACCCTTGCCTGGACGGAACTTAGGCACCTTGGCTGCCTTGATTTTGATGGCTTCGCCAGTGCGTGGGTTGCGGCCTGTGCGAGCAGCACGCTTGCCCACTGCGAAAGTACCGAAACCAACCAAAGAAACTGTGCCGCCTTTTTTCAAGGTTGTTTTCACTGCGCCGATGGTGGACTCGAGTGCGCGAGTGGCTGCAGCTTTGGAAATGTCTGCGTGCTTGGCAATGTGCTCAATCAGTTCTGTCTTATTCACAAAAATCCCCTCTCAATGAGATGTGATGTTGGTCAATGGTGATGCTAGTTTACTAGCACTACGTGATGTAACGCTGCCGTGGATGAGGCCATCTCAGTGCACTGTGCGTCTCATGAAGAAACTGTACACAACACGGCATGGAGTCGAATTCTAGTCTTTTTTTGAAGCTAAAAATCACAACGCATCTGCAATGGCACGACCCACATCGGAAGTACTAGCGTTACCCCCAATGTCTGGTGTCTTGGGCGCGCCACTCTTAGGATCAAGCACCTTCTCAATCGCGGCCATCACAGCATCATGTGCCTCTTTGTGCCCTAAAAATTCCAACATCATGGCGCCACACCAAATTTGACCAATTGGATTGGCAATGCCTTTGCCCGCAATATCAGGGGCGGAGCCGTGCACCGGTTCAAACAAAGACGGAAACTTGCGGTCGGGGTTCAAGTTGGCACTCGGCGCAATGCCAATCGTGCCAGTGCATGCAGGGCCTAAGTCGCTCAAGATGTCGCCAAACAAATTGCTGGCAACCACCACATCAAAGAAGTCAGGGCGTTGCACAAAGTGGGCCGTCAAGATGTCGATGTGGAATTTGTCCACATTGATTTCGGGATAGTTCTTGGCCATTTCAACCACGCGCTCATCCCAGTAAGGCATGGTGATGGCAATGCCGTTGGATTTGGTAGCGCTGGTCAAATGCTTTTTAGGACGCGTCTGCGCCAACTCAAAAGCGAACTTCAGCACGCGGTCCACGCCGATGCGCGACATCACGGTTTCTTGCATCACGATTTCGCGTTCCGTGCCGGGGTACATGCGTCCGCCAATGCTGGAGTACTCGCCTTCGGTGTTCTCACGCACGATGTACATGTCAATCTCGCCAGGTTGACGGGGAGAGCCATCGCGGCGCACCACGGGCGCGATGATGCCGGGCATCAAACGCGCGGGACGCAAGTTGATGTATTGATCAAACTCGCGGCGGAACATCAACAGCGAACCCCAGAGCGACACATGGTCCGCAATTTTTTCTGGCCAACCCACCGCGCCAAAGTAGATGGCATCGTGGCCGCCGATTTGGTCTTTCCAATCGTCGGGCAGCATCTGGCCGTGCTTTTCGTAATAGTCCCAGCTCGAAAAATCGAAATGGTCAAACTTCAAATCGATGCTGAACTTACGGGCCACTGCATCCATGACGCGAATGCCTTCAGGCATGACTTCTTTGCCAATGCCGTCACCGGCGATCACTGCAATGCGTTTTTGACTCATCTTCAACCTTTAAAACCAAAATATTGCAAAAAATTATGCGGCGATTCTAGGAGGCCGCACCACCAAACTCACCCCCACAGCGGTCACCGCAATGCCTGCCAGTGTCACCAAGGTGATGGGCTCATCAAACAAAAACCACGCCATCACTGCGGTCGTGGGCGGCACCAAATACAACAAGCTGGTCACAGCAGCAGCAGCGCCGCGTTGAATGAGGATGTAGAACAACGAGCTACCGCCCAAGGTCAACACCAATACCGCCCACACCATGGCCCATGTCATTTCGGCATTCCACAAAGCAGGTTCGGTTTCCATGAGTGCCAAAGGCAAGGTCACCAAGTACGCGGCCATCAGTTGCACCGCATTGGCGCTGCGCACATCACAAGGTTGCACGAATCGTTTTTGATAGAGCGTGCCAGTGGTGATAGACACCAAAGCCATGGTGATCATGGTTAGGCTCCACGGTGTGACTTCAATGCCGCCTTCGAGTTTGCGCGACACCACCATGGCCAAACCCACAAAGCCCAGAGCCAATCCTTGCCATTGGCGACGTGACACATGGCCACCGCGTGCGGACAACCAAATGGCGGTGAGAACAGGCTGCAAACCCACAATCAAGGCCGTCAGCCCCGCACCCATGCCCACCTTCACAGCCGCCCACACGCCTCCCAAGTAACCGGCATGCATCAACACACCCGTGACAGCCAAATGCCACCACTGCGCCCCGCCCTGCGGCCAAGGCACACGCGCCCATTTGACCCACAGCACAAAACACAAAATAGAGAAGATATAGCGCCACAACAAGAACGTGAAAGGCGGCGAATTGGGCATGCCGTAGCGCGCCACGATGAAGCCCGTGCTCCAGATCAACACAAACACCACAGGCATGGCCCGTAGCCATGCTTGGTTTTGCTGCTCAGACATTACTTGGCGTGGTCCACGATGTCAGGCCAAGCTTTTTGAAGGTAATACACCATCGACCACACGGTCAACACGCCGGCAACCCAGATCAACACCGTGCCCCACAAGGCCGTGTCAATCACGCCAAACAGCTGGCCATCAAACAACAAGAAAGGAATGGCCACCATTTGCACCATGGTCTTGAGCTTGCCCAGCATGTGCACCGCCACACTGCGTGAAGCACCAATTTGCGCCATCCACTCACGCAGGGCTGAAATGGCAATTTCGCGCCCGATGATGATCAGCGCCACCAACACATCAGCACGACCTAAATGCACCAAGATGAGCAAACTGGCACACACCAAAAACTTGTCGGCCACAGGATCGAGAAAAGCACCAAAAGCAGACGACTGGTTGAGCTTGCGCGCCAAGTAGCCATCGAGCCAATCGGTCAAGGCAAACACCACAAACATCACGGTGGCCCACAGGTTGCGCTCTGCCGTCTCAATGGGTAAGTAAAACAGCCCCACGATCAAAGGAATAGCTGCAATGCGAGCCAGTGTCATGAGCGTAGGAATGGTCCACATATAGCGTTACTCGTAAATGATGTGTGATTGCCCATTGTGGGCCTGTGCCATCCAACTGGCCAAGGCTGCATCGCTGGGGAAAAACTTGGCGTTCTCGCCCAACTGTACGTCGGCCGTGGCCCCCTCGCGCAGCAGCTTCAATCGTACGCCCATGCCGCGCACCAACTCGCCCTGCTCGGTTTGCTCCACTTTGGCGGGGTGCTCGCGCAGCAGGCGGGCGATGTCGGGCGATGTGCCGTTGACCGTGACGCTGAGGTATTTGCCAAAGCGGCAACGTGCTTGTTCTAGGCTCCACACTTGCTGGATAGACAAGCGCAAGCCGCCCGAAAAGCGGTCTGGCTGCGCCTTGCCCATGATGATGACCAACTCGTCATCCTTCAAGGTGTTGCGATAAGTATTGATGGTGGCCTCGTCGGCCGTGGCTTCAATGACCGTCGATTTGTCATCCAGCTTGAAGATAGCGAGCTTGCCGCGCTGTCCGTTGATCACGCGCATGTCGCTCACGATACCAGCCAGCAACTGCGGCTCGCGGGAATCCATCAAGTCTTCAATGCGGGTGCGGGCAAAGCGGCGCACCTCACGCTCGACTTCGTCAAACAAGTGGCCAGAGAGATAGAAGCCCAAAGCCACCTTCTCATGCGTGAGGCGTTCTTTCACGCCCCAAGGCAACATCTCGACGTACTCGGGCTCTTGCGTGCTGGAGCCGTGGGCGTCTTCGCCCATCATGTCAAACAAGCCACCTTGGTTGGCGTTGGCTTCGCTAGCCGAAGCAAAGTCAAACGCGCGCTCCACACTGGCTAGCAGTTCGGCGCGGTTGAGGTGCAAGTTGTCAAACGCACCGGCTTTGATGAGGGCTTCGACCGTGCGTTTGTTCAAACGGCTGCGGTCCACACGGCGACAGAAATCAAACAAACTGGTGAATGGTCCCTCTTCGCGTGCAGCCACGATAGCTTCAATCGCTTGTTGACCTGAGCCTTTGATAGCCCCCAAGCCATAACGAATGACTTTGTCGGAGATGGGCTCAAAGCGGTAGCGGCCACGGTTGACGTCAGGCGCTTCAAAGGTCAGGCCCATCTTGTGTGCATCTTCAAACAACACCTTGAGCTTGTCGGTGTTATCCATTTCCACCGTCATGTTGGCGCAGAAGAACTCGGCCGTGTAATGCACCTTCAACCAGCCGGTGTGATAAGCCAACAACGAGTAAGCAGCGGCGTGCGACTTGTTAAAGCCGTAGCCCGCGAACTTCTCCATCAAGTCAAAGATCTCGTCGGCTTTGTCTTGGGTGATGTTGTTCTTTGCGGCACCTGCGCGGAAAATTTCGCGGTGCTCCGCCATCTCTTCGGGCTTCTTTTTACCCATGGCGCGGCGCAACATGTCAGCGCCACCGAGTGAGTAGCCGCCCAAAATTTGCGCCGTCTGCATCACCTGCTCTTGGTACACCATGATGCCGTAGGTCTCGGACAACATCTGCGCCACCATGGGGTGCGGGTACTCAATCTCTTCGCGGCCATGCTTACGTGCCACGAAGCTTGGAATCAAGTCCATCGGACCTGGGCGGTACAAGGCGTTCAGCGCAATCAAGTCTTCCAAGCGCGTGGGACGCGCATCGCGCAACATGCCTTGCATGCCACGACTTTCAAACTGGAACACAGCTTCGGTCTTGCCGTCTTGGAACAGTTCATAAGTGCGCTTATCGTCGAGCGGGATGTTTTCAAAGGCAAAGTTCTCTTGGCCTTTGTGGCGCTGCATGATGAACTCGCGCGCAATCTCCAAAATGGTCAGCGTGGCCAAGCCCAAAAAGTCGAACTTCACCAAGCCCGCGGCTTCGACGTCGTCTTTGTCAAACTGGCTCACCGCCGATTCGCTGCCCGGTTGTTGGTACAACGGACAGAAGTCGGTCAGCTTACCCGGGGCAATCAACACACCACCCGCGTGCATGCCCACGTTACGCGTCATGCCTTCGAGCTTTTGCGCCAACTCCAACAAGGTTTTGACTTCGTCCTCTTTGGCCAAACGCTCGGCCAAGATCGGTTCGACCTCAATCGCACCCGCGATCGTGATGTGCTGGCCGGGTTTGTTGGGAATCAAGCCGCTAATGCCTTTGCAGAAGGTGTAGCTCATGTCGAGCACACGGCCCACGTCACCAATCGCGGCACGCGCTGCCATGGTGCCGAAGGTGGCAATTTGCGACACAGCTTCACGGCCGTATTTGTCTTTCACGTAATCAATCACGCGGTCGCGATTGGTCTGGCAAAAGTCAATGTCAAAGTCGGGCATCGATACCCGCTCTGGGTTCAAGAAACGCTCGAACAGCAAGTTGTATTGCAGCGGGTCAAGGTCGGTAATCTTGAGCGCATACGCCACCAACGAGCCCGCACCCGAACCACGGCCTGGCCCCACAGGGCAGCCATTGGCTTTGGCCCACTGAATGAAGTCACCCACGATCAAGAAGTAGCCGGGAAAGCCCATGTTCAAAATCGTGGTCAGCTCAAACTCCAAGCGTTCCACATAGCGTGGGCGCTCTTCATCGCGTTTGGCGTCCACCGGGTACAGGTGGCGCAAACGCTCTTCCAAGCCTTCGTGCGACACGTGACGGAAATAGTCTTCCACCGACATCACCACACCGTTCACCGGTGGGATGGGGAAGTTGGGTAGCTGCGGCTTGCCCAACACCAAGGTCAGGTTGCAGCGTTTGGCAATCTCGAGGGTGTTGGCAATGGCGCTGGGCACATCGGCAAACAGCTCGCACATTTGCGCAGATGATTTGAAATACTGCTCACGCGTGAACTTGCGCACACGACGTTGGTTGCCCAAGATTTCGCCTTCGGCAATACACACGCGCGCTTCGTGCGCTTCGTAGTCGTCGGGTTGGGTGAACTGCACAGGGTGGGTGGCCACCACAGGCAGACTCAGGCGCGCCGCCAGTTGCACTGCGGCAGACACATGGGTGTCGTCATCCGCACGGCCTGCGCGTTGCAGCTCAATGTAAAAACGATGCGGGAAGATGCCCGCCAGTTGCAAAGCCACCTCGCCCGCACGTGTGGTGTCGCCTTGCACCAAGGCTTGACCCACCGCACCGGCTTGCGCGCCCGACAAAGCAATCAGGCCTTGCGACAGTTCTTGCAGCCATTCCAGTTTGATCACAGCCACGGCTCTGTGCACGTTTTGTGTCCAGCCACGGCTGATCAACTCGCACAGGTTCAAGTAACCCTGATGGGTTTGCACCAAGAGCACCATACGCGAGGTCTGCGCGGCGTCTTGGGTGAGGCTCTCTAGGTAAATCTCAGCACCGATGACGGGCTTGACGCCCTTGCCACGGGTTTCTTTGTAAAACTTGATGGCGCCATACAGGTTGTTGATGTCTGTGATAGCCAACGCAGGTTGCTGATCGGCTGCGGCTGCTTTCACCACCTCGTCGATGCGGTTGGTCCCGTCAACGACAGAAAATTCAGAGTGAAGGCGCAGGTGAACAAACATGCGACAGATTGTAGGGACACCCTGTTACATAGAATGGCTGGGTGAACCAAATTCTGAATATTTCTTGCTACAAATTCGTCGCCCTGCCCGACGCCCAAGACCTGCGCCAACCTTGCTTGGACAACGCCGTGGAGCGTCAGCTCAAAGGCACCATCTTGATAGCAGAAGAAGGCATTAATTTCTTCTTGGCCGGTAGCGCCGAGGATGTGCGCGGCTTTGTCGACTGGCTGCGCACCGATGCACGCTTTGCCGATCTAACCCCCAAAGAAAGCTGGTCTGACACACAGCCGTTTCGCAAAATGCTGGTGAAGGTGAAAAACGAAATCATCCGCATGAACCACCCCAGCATTCGCCCTGCTGAAGGCCGCGCCCCCGCAGTGACGCCCGAAACGGCGAAGCGCTGGCTGGACCAAGGCCACGACGACGAAGGCCGACCCGTAGTGACGCTAGACACACGCAACCAGTTTGAGGTGGATGCGGGCACGTTCAAAAACACCATCAACTGGGGCATCACCAAGTTCACCGAATTTCCTGATGCGGTGCAAGCGCACTTAGATGAGCTGCAAGACAAAACCGTCATCAGTTTTTGCACCGGCGGCATTCGCTGCGAGAAAGCCGCCATTTACATGCGCAATGCGGGCCTGCCGCATGTGTACCAGCTCGAAGGCGGCATCCTCAAATACTTTGAAGAAGTGGGCAACGACCACTACGACGGCGGCTGCTTTGTGTTTGACGAGCGCCGTGTCGTGGGCGCTGACTTGAGTGCCACTGGCCTCACGCCGGAGGGCACCTTCCCCGTCACTGCTCCAACAACGCCAACACCTCAGACTTGAATTCACGGGTGTACAAAACCCCTGTCACCAGCAGCGTGGTCAGCACAAACATGGCGGGTGAAAAAAACCAGCCCAATGCGGCAAACGAAAAATAGTAGGCGCGCAAGCCCCCGTTGAAGGTTTCAGCCGCCAAACCTGTCATGGCGGCAGCACGGTCAGCATAGTGCTGACGGTCTGTCACCTCACCACTTTGAAAGCTTTCAGCAGGAGGCATGGCGCCAATCAGCAGCGCCACAAAGGTGTACTGACGCATCGACCATGAGAAGCGAAAGAACGAATACACAAAAATCACCACCAACACCAAGATCTTGAACTCAAACACAAGAATAGGCGTTTGCTCAGCAAATGGAATTTCGCGCACCAGTTCAGCCGCTTTGTCGGTGGTGCCGAGCAACGCAAACAAACCACCCAAAATCAAAATGGTGGTGGAGCAAAAAAATGCGGGGGTGTTCGACAGCGTTTGCGTGATGATGCCATCCAACATGCGTGGGTCACGGGCGGTGGTTTGCAGCATCCACAGATGGCGGTAACGGTTGGTCATGGCCAAGATGGAGTGGTGATGCTCGCTGCTGTACTTCGCAAATGCAGCGTAGCCCATCCACACCAAGACAAAAAATCCGAGTGCAAACCAATCGGCCCAAGGCAACAGTTGAATGATTTTCATAGCCCGATACTACCCAAAGAAAAAGGGGCTCACCTTTCGGTGAACCCCTCAGTTTGTGCGCCGCTTGAATCAGCCGCGCAAAGCTGCCACTTTGGCCACGCGCTCGCCAAACTTCACAGCGGTGTCCACATCGCCTTGAGGAATCTTGTCAGCGCCGGCATCTGAAGGGGCTTGCACCAACAGGCCAACGGAACCACCGAGGTTGTTCACATCGTTGCGTGTCGAGGCAGTGGTATTGGCTGGAGCCATACCCAAACTGACCCACAAACCACCGTGCTGAGCAGCCAAGACAGTCAAGTAAGACAAAGTCGTGCCTTTGTCACCGTTCAAGCTGGCACTGACCGAGAAGCCAGCAAAGAATTTGTCTTGCCAAGCGCGTGTGAACCAGCGCTTGGATGAGGCATCGGCAAACTTCTTGAATTGCCAGCTCACACTGCCCATGTAAGTGGGTGAGCCCATGATGATGGCGTCAGCTGCATCCAACGCATCCCAATCCGCTTCGCTGACATTACCGTCTGCATCAACGGCCACCAACTGGGCATTGGCGCCTTTGGCCACAGCCTGAGCGATGAATTGTGTGTGGCCGTAGCCTGAGTGATAAACGACAACAGTTTTAGTCATGGTGAGTTTCCTTAAGTCGAGAGAGAACAGGGTTGAAAAACAAATGAAAAAGGGGTGAATTATTGAGCTTGTTTTTTAGCGTCAAGGCTCCAAGCGCCAGCGCCTGTGGATGCCAACACCAACAAACCGCCCACCACGCCCACGTTCTTGAAGAACAAGAGCTGTTGGACAAAGGCTTGCTCAGCTGCAGCCGCCCAAAACGCGTGGAAGAAGACAGAAGCCACCAGCGTGAACAGCGCCAGCACAGCCGCCACGATGCGGGTTTGGAAACCCAAGATCAAAGCGACAGAGCCCAAAATTTCTACGGTCAGTGCGGCTGCCGCGCCCACTGCAGGCAAAGGCAAACCCACGGAAGCGATGTACCCCACCGTGCCTTCAAAGCCAGACAGCTTTGACAAACCCGCAGGCAAAAAAAGTGCGGCCAGCAAGATGCGGCCAATGAGGTTGAGTGCGTTGTTCATGAGAGTTTCCTTTGAAAAGTTGAAACGAAAAAATCAAGATGCCAAATCAAACACCAGCACCTCGGCATCTTGGCCGTGGGTCAGGTGAATGGTTGGCTCGTTGTCCAGCAGCGCAGCGTCGCCCGTGGCCAATGCCACGCCATTGACTTGCAAACTGCCGCGAATCAAGTGCACATAGGCTTTGCGGCCAGAGGCGATGTTCAAGGTGGCGGCTTCGTTGCCGTCAAACAAACCAGCGTACAAGGCTGCATCGGCGTGGATCTTCACCACGCCGCCTTCTGGCGCAGCAATGCGGCTCAGCGCGCCGCGCTTAGAGGCAGGCGGCACTTGCTTTTGCTCGTAGCTGGCGGGAATGCCGCGCACATTGGGCTCAATCCAAATCTGGAAGAAATGCGTGGTCTCTTGCGGCGCGTGGTTGAACTCGCTGTGTTGCACACCACTGCCAGCACTCATGCGTTGCACATCGCCGGGTGGGATGCCCTCGATGTTGCCCATGCTGTCTTTGTGAGCCAAGTTACCGCTCAGCACATAGCTGATGATTTCCATGTCGCGGTGGCCGTGTGTGCCAAAGCCTGTGCCCGGTGCAATGCGGTCTTCGTTGATGACGCGCAAATTACCCCAGCCCATGAACTCAGGGTCGTAGTAGTGGGCAAACGAAAAGCTGTGGAACGACTTGAGCCAGCCGTGGTCGGCGTAGCCTCGGTCTTGGGATTTGCGAATGGTCAACATGGCGTGTTCTCCTGTTTGGTCCTTGACCTGAACTTTAGGCCTTTGACCCACTTTTGCCATGCATGGCATTTGATGGCATCATTCAAATAATTTGAACGATTGAGGCTTGATTGCATGACCGCCCCCCGTGACGTCCTCACCCCCGATTCGCTGTCCATGCTGCACGCGATTGAAAAAGCAGGCAGCTTTGCAGCTGCCGCACGTGCGCTCGGGCTGGTGCCTAGCGCCCTCACCTACCGTGTGCGTCAAATCGAAGACGCGCTAGATGTGCTGCTGTTTGACCGCAGCTCGCGGCGAGCCTTGCTCACCGCAGCAGGCCATGAACTGCTGCGCGAAGGCGAACGCCTGCTGGCCGACATGGACGCCATTGCCAACCGCGTCAAGCGTGTGGCCACGGGCTGGGAAAGCCAGTTCACCATCGCGGTCGACGGCATCATCGACCGCACCACCGTGATGGAACTGTGCGAAGCCTTCATGGCCTTGAACGCCCCCACACGCCTGAAACTGCGCGACGAAACCCTCACCGGCACACTCGAAGCATTGACCAGCGGCCAAGCCGATTTGGCACTGGGCATTGCAGGTTCATTCAGCGAAAGCGGCACCACCTCAGGAATTCACAGCCACACGCTGGGCCCCATGCGCTTTGTGTTTGCCATGGCGCCGCATCACCCGTTGGCACAAGCGCCAGAGCCCTTGACCGATGCGCTCATTGGCCAGCACCGTGCCGTGGCGGTGGCCGATTCGGTGCAACGCGGCGCGGGTGTGACCATTGGTTTGTTGCCGGGTCAAGACGTGTTCACGGTGTCCAATATGCACAGCAAAATTGAAGCGCAGGTGCGCGGCCTCGGCGTGGGCTTTGTGCCTGAGTTGATGGTGCAACCCTTGATTGACACAGGAAGACTGATCGTGCGAGAGGTCGATCGTCCCCAACGCGTGGCTCAACTCAGTTACGCTTGGCGCATTCCTGATGGCAGTGAGGGCGAGCGCGGTGGTCGCGCTTTGCAGTGGTGGCTCAAACAACTCAAAAGCACCACCACACGCTCTGCGCTATTGGTGAACCCCCGACCCAATCAAAACCCACGGAAGGTGTAGAGTGCAACCATGACCTTAAACATCGCCATCATCGGAGCCGGCATTGCTGGCATTACCGCAGCCCGCACTTTGGCCAAAGCTGGCCACCATGTGCATGTGTTTGAAAAGAGCCGAGGCGCAGGTGGCCGCATGTCCACCCGCCTGAGCAACTTCGGCACTTTTGACCACGGCACGCAATACTTCACGGTGCGCGACCCGCGCTTCTCGCTGGCCTTGCAAACCGTCCCCGGCACGGCTGACATTTGCCGTCCTTGGAGCGCCAACGCCGTGCGCGTGCTCGACCCGCTGGGTCATGTGTTTGAAGCAGCCCGCGCCACCAAAGACGCGCACTTCGTGGCTAAGCCCGGCATGAACGCCTTGGTGCGTCACTGGGCTGAGCCACTGGGCACAGCCATCACCTACAACACACAAGTCAACCGCTTAGAGCGTGTCGCCAAAGGCTTGTGGACAGTGCATGCAGTCAACAGCACCTCGGGCAAAGAAGTGGCGCAAAAGCACGCCGGCTTTGACCATGTGTTGCTCGCCATCCCCTCGGTGCAAGCCGAGAACTTGCTCAAAGCCTCCGGCAAAGAAGCCGCCAACGCCCAATGGTTCAAAGCCATGGACGCCGTGGACGTAGCCCCGTGCTGGACACTCATGCTGGCCTTCCCCAACGCCACGCAACCCAACCTGCACATCGGCCCGCAGTGGAACGCGGCGCGCAGCATTCACCACCGCATTGCGTGGTTGGCGCGCGAGTCGTCCAAGCCAGGTCGCGGCAAGGTAGAACGTTGGACAGTGCAAGCCAGTGCCGCTTGGTCTGCCGAACACATCAATGACACCGAAACACGTGTCAAAGCCAAACTCTTGCGTGCCTTTGCCGAACTCACAGGCATCCGCGCCGAGCCAGCCCACACCGAGATGCACCGCTGGCTCTATGCCAAAACCATCACACCACTGGGCGTGTCACGCCAGTACAACCCAGCCAATGGTCTGGGCACCTGTGGCGACTGGCACTTGGGCCACCGCGTGGAAGACGCGTTTGTGTCTGGGCTTGAACTCGCATTGGCTGTTTGCCAATCTGCCAAGCGTTTGTAATTGCCGTACGTCGGTCGATTCGCTCCCTCCCCCACGGGCCCGCTGCATGCGGGCTCACTCGTTGCGGCCCTTGTCAGTTGGTTAGACGCGCGCGCCCACAGCGGCCAATGGCTGGTGCGCATCGAAGATGTAGACACGCCGCGTTGCATAGATGGCGCAGACCAACGCATCCTCCAACAACTCGCCAGCTGTGGCCTTGTGCCCGATGCAACTGTGATGTGGCAATCGCAACGCGGTGATGCATACCAAGCCGCGCTGGACACGTTGATCGCCAAAGGCTGGGCCTACCCCTGCGGTTGCTCGCGCAAAGAGATTGAAGCTGCTCAAGCTTTAATAGGCCAAACCCGAGAACGTCACACAGCCGCGGTCTATCCCGGCACATGCCGCGATGGCTTGAATGGCAAAGCCGCACGCGCTTGGCGCCTGAACGTGCAGCGTGTCATCGACGATTTGAAACTGGCCACGCCTTTGACGTGGCAAGACCGTTTGCTAGGGCGCCAGCAACAAGACGTTGCTCAGGAAGTGGGCGACTTTGTGCTGCGCCGCGCTGATGGCCTGTGGGCCTATCAACTCGCGGTGGTGGTGGACGATGCCGCACAAGGCATCACCCACATCGTGCGCGGTGCTGACCTGACAGACAACACCGCACGACAAATCGTGTTGCAACACGCCTTGGGCTTGCCCACGCCCAGCTACATGCACACGCCGTTGGTGCTGGGTGAGAACGGCGAAAAGCTCAGCAAGCAAAACGGCGCCTCGGCGCTGGATGTGAGCCAGCCGCTGCTGGCTCTGCAAACCGCTGCGCAAGCTTTAGGCTTGCCCAAGCTAGACGATGCTGCATCGTTAGAGCAAGCCCTAGCCGAATGGACAAAAGCATGGCCGCAGGTCACGCGCGCGCTCCCGCGATAATTATGGGTTATTCAAAGACTTGCTGCCATGACTGCTGACACGCCCACCACTCCCGACACGCCAAAAACAGACGCCCCATTCATGCGCGTCATCAAAACCTATGTGCTGCGCGCGGGTCGCATGGGATCGGGCCAAGTGCGGGCGTTTGAGCAGTTCGGCCCACAGTTTTTGGTGCCCTACACGCCAGAGCGTTTGGATGCGGCAGCTGCCTTTGGCCGCGCTGCCCCACTGATTTTGGAAATTGGTTTTGGCATGGGCGATGCCACCGCCAAGATCGCGCACACGCGCCCTGACGACAACTTTTTGTGCTGCGAAGTTCACGCGCCTGGCGTAGGCGCGCTGCTCAAACGCTGCGGCGAAGAAAGCATTGGCAACATCCGCATCGTTCAGCACGATGCGGTCGAGGTGATGGACCACATGCTGGGCGAGAACAGCCTAGACGGCGTGCACATTTTCTTCCCCGACCCTTGGCACAAGAGCCGCCACCACAAGCGTCGCTTGATTCAAAGCGCGTTCGTCAACCGCTTGGCCAAACACATCAAGCCCGGTGGCTACTTGCACTTGGCCACCGACTGGGAGCCGTATGCGGAACAAATGATGCAAGTGGTGTCTGCCGAGCCCTTGCTCAAAAACACCGCCACCGACCCGAGTGGCTTTGCCGAAAAGCCCGCCTACCGCCCCCTCACCAAGTTTGAAAACCGTGGTTTGAAGCTCGGTCATGGCGTGTGGGACTTGGTGTTCACCAAGGTCTAAAGGACTCAGGCCACATGCGCATCCCCACGCGCAACGGCGTAGGCGCCAGCCGCGTGTCGCTACCCGTTGGGCCTTGGCCCACGGTGTTGGATTTTTTGTTGGAGCGCATGCCCGACATCTCGCGTGACGAGTGGCTGCACCGCTTTGCCAATGATTTGGTGCTGAACGTTGATGCCCAGCCCGTGCAGGCCACGCAGGCCTACACACCGCACACCAAGCTCTACTACTACCGCCACATCGCCAACGAACCTGTACTGCCACAGAAGGCCAGCATCGTGTTTGAAGATGACCATTTGATCGTGGCCGACAAACCGCACTTCATGCCCGTCACACCCGCTGGCCGCTATGTGCAGCAAAGCTTGTTGGTGCAGCTGAAACACCTCACTGGCAATGACGACCTCGTGCCGCTGCACCGCATCGACCGCGAAACCGCTGGCCTCGTGATGTTTGGCAAACGTCTATCTGACCGTGATGCCTATCACGCGCTGTTTCGCGACAAGGCTATGCACAAGGTGTACGAAGCTGTGGCAGCCTACAACCCCACGTTAGAACTGCCACGCGTGCACACCAGCCGCCTACAACCCGACGAACTTTTCTTCAGAACACAAGAAGTAGAGGGCGAGCCCAACAGCGAGACCCGCATCCGCCTGCTCAAAACAGAAGGCACACGTGCGCTGTACCAGCTAGAGCCGGTCAGCGGCAAACGCCACCAACTGCGTGTGCACATGATGGCGCTGGGCCTGCCGCTAGAAGGCGATCAGTTTTATCCCACGGTGTTGCGCGGACCAGATGCAGAAGAAGACTTCAGCCATCCCCTGCAACTGCTGGCCAAAAGCGTGGCCTTCACCGACCCCATCACGGGTGAGGCCAGAGAGTTTCACAGCGCCTTGCGTTTGAGCATTGCGCTGTAAAGCTCAATGCTTGAAACACTTAAGCCTTGATTTCGCGCGCCGTGATTTGGTACTTGAAGGTGTCAGGTGCGTAAGAGTCTGCACGGCCATCCACGGTCTCAGCCACGGGGTACATCAAGAAGCCCAAGCGGTCTTCTTTGCTACCGGGCAGCACCACATCGTGCGCAGTGTTCCAACCCATCCAGTTGCCTTCCCAGCCACCGAACAAGCGGTTGTACACAGGTTGCACCACCGTGTTGTCGGTGCGCTTGATCCACTCTGGCGTTTCTAAGCGCATCACTTTGGCCACGTCAGCGGGGTCCATCGCCACCCAGCCATGCGCTTGCAAATACACCTCGGCGCGGCAGTGTTGCGCGCCTTTCAAGCTGGCGGGGTTGCCCGACAACTCTTTGTAACCAAAGGCCGAAGGCACCAAACGAATGCCGTACACATCACGTGCAGGCAAGCCCACCGAGCGACACAAGCCCACAAACAAAGCGTTGATGTCGGCACACTTGCCGCCCAAGTTGCCGGTCTCCAGCATGGCTTTGATGTCGCCCTCGCCGCAACCGCGTGTCTTGGGTTCGCGCCAAGCGTTGGCCACTACCCAGTCGTAAATGGCACGTGCTTTTTGTGCATCGGTCTTCGCGCCTTGCGTGGCTTTGAGGGCCGTGGTGCGCACGATGCCGTCTGTCGGCAACAAATGTGTGGGGCGTGTGTAGTAGCGCAAAGTGCCTGCGTCTTCACGCGTGAAGGCATGCGCGGTGGGTTTGCTAATGTCCACAAAACGGCTTTGCGTTTGCACGCGGCTGGTGATTTCAACAAATGGCGTGACGCCAGCAGAAAATTCGGTGTAGAGCATGCGCGCGCCATCGGTGCCATCGCTCACCATGCGTGAGTTGCCGTTGGATTGGAAGCTACTCTCAAGCGACCGTTGCCAATCCGAGTTGATGCTGGGCACAGGCAGCCACACGCGTGAGGCCGCGCCTTTGGCGTCAGCCAAATCCACACGGGTGGTGACTTCAAACGTGCGCCATTGGCCCGCTTGTGGCTCGAAACGGCGAGCGGCTTGAGAGGATGTTTGGGCCAAAGCAAAGCCAGGCACACCACTGAGGGCGCACGCAGCTGCGGCCCCCTTGAGAAGGGAACGACGCACGAGAGTCATGAAAGAGAGCTCCGAATAAGTGAAGAGACTTGTCGGCACATACCTAGATGCCCCGAAGGCAAGTCACCCCACGCAAAGCGCGTGAGGCGTGCGAATTATCGCTTGGGGGTGGCGGCCTTCAATGCAGCGTTAGTCGCTGAAACGTTTTGGCGTACATCCGCCAACCATGCATTGGCCTGTGCCCCACTCCAGTCCACATCACCCACGATGCGCCAGCGCGCTTGGCCGTTGGGCGCGATGAGGATGGTGGTGGGATACACCGTCACACCCCAGCGTTTGGCCAACTCGCCTTTTGCATCAGAGATGACGGGGAACGTCATGCCCGTGCTTTGCATGTAGCGCGCGGCGCGTGCAGCAGGTTCGCGCACGTTGATGGTGAGCACCACGGTTTGTGCATCACTGATGTCGTGCAAAGTTTGCAGTGTGGGCAATTCGTCTTTGCACGGCGCACACCACGTGGCCCAAAAGTTAAGCACCACCACTTTGCCTGCCAGCTCTGCGGCATTCCACGCTTTGCCTTGCAAATCGACGGCTTCAATTTTGGGCGTGGCTGCATTGGCAGGCCATGCGGTTTTGTCGAACTGCGCCCACGCGCTGGTGGGCACAAAACTAGAAAACAAAACAGAGAAGAAAACGCCAAGAAAAAGGCCCAACACGGGTTGGGCCTTTGCTTGCACGACAGAGGTGCGTGCGTTCGTGCGCATCAAACGCGCTCAGTCACCCAAGCTTGCACGCTGGCCAAGGCCTTGGGTAAGGCTGCAGCATCGGTACCGCCGGCCATTGCCATGTCGGGCTTGCCACCGCCTTTGCCGCCCACTTGCTGGGCCACAAAGTTGGCCATCTCGCCGGCTTTGACTTTGCCGGTGTTGTCTGCGGTCACGCCTGCGGCGATGTTCACTTTCTCGCCGTCCACAGCCGCCAACACGATGACGGCTGACTTCATCTTGTCTTTGAGTTTGTCCATGGTGTCGCGCAAAGTTTTGGCGTCAGCCCCTTCGAGCTTGGCCACCAAAAGCTTGGTGCCTTTGATGTCCACCGCTTGCGTCAACAACTCGTCGCTTTGAGCAGAAGCCACTTTGCCTTTGAGAGCAGAGACTTCTTTTTCCAGTGTTTTGACTTGCTCCAACACTTGAGCCAAACGTGCGTTGAGCTCTGTCGGTGGTGCTTTGAGTGCGCCAGCGGCTTGAGCCACTGAGTCTTCGAGCGATTGCAAATACGCCAAAGCATTGGCGCCAGTCACAGCTTCAATGCGGCGCACGCCAGCGGCCACACCGCCTTCAGCCACCACTTTGAACAAGCCAATGTCGCCTGTGGCTTTGACGTGTGTGCCACCGCACAACTCGCGGCTGGAACCGATGTCAAGCACGCGCACGGTCTCACCGTACTTCTCGCCGAACAACATCATGGCGCCGGTTTTTTGAGCGGACTCGATGTCCATCACACGCGCTTGCGCAGCGGCATTGGCCAAAATTTCGGCGTTGACCTTGGCTTCGATTTCGCGAATTTGTGCATCGGTCACGGGAGCGTTGTGCGCAAAGTCAAAGCGCGTGCGATCGGCGTTCACCAAGCTGCCCTTTTGTTGCACATGGTCGCCCAAGACTTCGCGCAAGGCTTTGTGCATCAAGTGGGTGGCCGAGTGGTTGCGTACCGTGGCTGCGCGCAAGTCTGTGTTGACTTGCGCATCCACGTGGTCGCCAACGGCCAAGGTGCCTTGGGTCAAGGTGCCGTGATGACCGTACACATCGGCTTTGATTTTGAGTGTGTCTTCCACAGCAAAGCTGGCAGAGCCGCTGACCAACACGCCAGCGTCGCCCACTTGGCCGCCGCTCTCGGCGTAGAACGGTGTCGTGTCCAACACCACCACGCCTGTTTGGCCGTGCTTGAGTTCGGCCACTGAATTGCCATCCAAGTACACCGCCACCACTTTGGCTTTTGTCTTGAGGTCGTCGTAGCCCACAAACGCGTTGCCGGCACCGGTGTACTCCAAGGCTTTGTCCATCTTGAACTTGCCTGCAGCACGCGCTTGGCTTTTTTGTTTTTCCATCGCGGCGGCAAAGCCTGCTTCGTCCACGCTCAGACCACGCTCGCGGCAAACGTCGGCAGACAAGTCGAGTGGGAAGCCATAGGTGTCGTGCAGTTTGAACGCCACTTCGCCGGGCAACACTTTCGCGCCGCCTTGCAATGCGGCATCCAAAATTTGCATGCCCACTTCGAGAGTTTCAAAGAAGCGCTCTTCTTCGGCCTTCAACACCGACGCAATGCGCTCGGCTTGTGAAGCCATGTTGGGGTAAGCCTCGCCCATGAGCTTGACCAAGTCAGGCACGAGCTTGTGGAAAAACGGTTTCTTCTGGCCCAACAAATACCCGTGGCGAATGGCGCGGCGGATGATGCGGCGTTGCACATAGCCACGGCCTTCGTTGCTCGGCACCACGCCGTCGCTCACCAAGAACGAGGTGGCGCGGATGTGGTCGGCAATCACGCGCAAGCTCTTGTGACCCAAGTCTTGGCAGCCAGTTTCGCGTGATGCGGCTTTGATGAGGGCATCAAAGATGTCGATTTCGTAGTTGCTGTGCACGTGTTGCAAGATGGCAGCCAAGCGCTCAAGTCCCATGCCCGTGTCCACGCAAGGCGCGGGCAAACGTGTGACGCTGCCGTCTTCGGCCATGTTGAACTGCATGAACACGTTGTTCCAAATTTCGATGAAGCGGTCACCGTCTTCGTCGGGGCTGCCAGGAGGGCCGCCTGGGATGTGGTCGCCGTGGTCGTAGAAGATTTCAGAGCAAGGGCCGCAAGGGCCGGTGTCGGCCATCATCCAGAAGTTGTCGCTCTTGTAGCGGCCACCTTTGTTGTCGCCAATGCGAATCACGCGCTCGGGTGGCAAGCCAATTTCTTTGGTCCAAATGTCATAGGCTTCGTCGTCTTCTTGGTAAACGGTGGCCAGCAAACGGTCGGCTGGCAGCTTGTAGACCTCGGTCAACAACTCCCACGCCCACTTGAGTGATTCGCGCTTGAAGTAGTCGCCAAACGACCAGTTACCCAACATTTCGAAGAAGGTGTGGTGGCGTGCGGTGTAGCCCACGTTTTCCAAGTCGTTGTGCTTGCCACCGGCGCGCAAACAAGCTTGCACCGAGGCGGCGCGCACATACGAGCGTTTGTCTTCGCCCAAGAACACGTCTTTGAACTGAACCATGCCCGAGTTGGTGAACATCAAGGTGGGGTCGTTGCCCGGTACCAAGGGGCTAGAAGCCACCACGGTGTGGCCTTTGGACTCGAAGAAGTCCAGAAACGTTTTGCGAATATCAGCGACGGTGAATTTGGGTGTAGTCATCCTTAAATTATAGGTTTGGGTGTCACCCCAGAGTCATCGTAGGCGCTGGGCCAGCGGTATGCTCTGCCTAGTTAAATTTGGAGACCCTCATGGACATGAAGACAGCGCCCCTTTCTTTGCTCAACGACCCCAGCTTGCTCAAGACCGATGCCTTGATCAACGGCCATTGGGTCAAGGGTGCCAGCCGCTTCGATGTGCATGACCCTGCCACGGGCAAAAAGCTGGCCGATGTGGCCAACCTCACCGCCAAAGACGCCGAAGCCGCCATTGATGCGGCCAACGCGGCATGGCCCGCGTGGCGCAACAAAACAGGCAAAGAGCGCAGCATCCTCTTGCGCAAATGGTTTGACCTGCTGATGGCCAACCAAGAAGACCTAGGCCGCATCATGACCGCCGAACAAGGCAAGCCCTTTGCCGAGGCCAAAGGCGAAGTGGCCTACGGCGCCAGCTTTGTCGAGTGGTTTGCCGAAGAAGCCAAGCGCGTCAACGGCGAAACACTGCCCCAGTTTGACAACAACCGCCGCTTGATGGTGCTCAAGCAACCCATCGGCGTGTGCGCCGCCATCACGCCTTGGAACTTCCCACTGGCCATGATCACGCGCAAAGTGGCGCCAGCTTTGGCTGCGGGCTGTCCTGTGGTGATCAAACCCGCCGAACTCACGCCCCTCACCGCTTTGGCAGCCGCTGAGCTGGCCATTCGCGCGGGCATTCCCGCCGGTGTGGTGAACATCATCACGGCTGACAGCGACAACAGCATTGCGATTGGTAAGGTGTTTTGCAGCAGCGACATCGTGCGCCACATCAGCTTTACCGGCTCCACCGAAGTGGGCCGCATCTTGATGGCGCAGTCGGCACCCAGTATCAAAAAGCTAGCCTTGGAGCTGGGCGGCAATGCCCCCTTCATCGTGTTTGACGACGCCGACATTGACAGCGCCGTCGAGGGTGCAATGGCCAGCAAATACCGAAATGCGGGTCAAACCTGCGTGTGCGCCAACCGCATTTACGTGCAAGACGCGGTGTACGACGAGTTTGTGCAAAAGTTCTCCGCCAAGGTCAAAACCCTCAAGGTAGGCAACGGCTTTGACGAAGGCGTGGTGCAAGGCCCGCTGATTGAAGATGCGGCCATCGAAAAGGTCGAGCGCCATGTGCAAGACGCCATTCACAAAGGCGGCAAGGTCATGGTGGGCGGCCACAAGTTAGACGGCCAATTCTTTGAACCCACTGTCATTGCAGACGCCCGTGCCGACATGCTGTGCGCACGCGAAGAAACCTTTGGCCCCTTCGCTCCCGTGTTCCGCTTTCACAAAGAGCAAGAAGCGATTGACGCAGCCAACAACACCGAATTTGGTTTGGCCAGCTACTTCTACAGCCGCGACATTGGCCGCATCTACCGCGTGAGCGAAGCGCTGGAATACGGCATGGTCGGCATCAACGTCGGGGTAATCGCCACCGAGCATGTGCCGTTTGGTGGTGTGAAGCAATCGGGTTTAGGTCGCGAAGGTTCCAGCCACGGAATGGATGAGTATTTAGAAATGAAATACTTGTGCTTAGGCGACATCCTCAAATAATACGCAAACCCTTTTATCTACGTGGTTTTGCGAATTTTTCACAAAACTGTTTAGATACAATTCTGGCAATTCCTACGAATCCCTACAAACAAACACTCAGCTCTTATGGACTCCAAACAAATTTATTTGCGCTTTCTTAATCTCATCCACGCACTGGATGGTGGCGCAGACGCACCTGCCATGGATTTAGATGCAAAAAAACTTTTAGAAGTCATTGCGGTCCGTCACGCCCAAGAAAAACCTTTGACTGTGACAGATGCCATGGGCCTAAACGCCATTGCATCTCCAGCCACAATTCACCGCAAACTCGACCAGTTACGCGAACTCGGCATGATTGACACGGTGTTTGAAGGTAAAAACCGCCGTACCAAATACTTGGTGCCCACCTCAACAGCTCAGACTTACTTTGACCAAGTCGGCGCGGTGATGCAACAAGCTTTGGCAGCCCAAGCGTAAATCAGCACCAAGCTCACCCCATCACAGCATCCCGAGTGGATGCTGTTTTGCATTCTCAGCGAATGCTGTTTTCACATCTTTTCTTGATTTTGTCTGTGGTGATGCGACGGCAGTATTTGATGTCGTTTTCCACTTTGCCCATGCACAGGTTGAGCAAATCGTTGCCACCAATTTTTTGGCAATGCGATTTGTCATTGGTATCGAGGGCACGACAGTAACTGGCCTTGTCTTTGTCTTTGATGTCGTTGCAGCTTTGCGCAAAGGCCCAGATAGGCAAGCACATGGACAAGCCAATGCAAATTTTTGTGTATGTTTTCATGCAGCGCTCCCCCTCGCAAATACCAACTGCTTGAAATATTAGTCTAGGTCGCACACCTCTACAATCCAGACTTGTGCGGGTGTCGTTCAATGGTAGGACTCTTGCTTCCCAAGCAAATAACGTGGGTTCGATTCCCATCACCCGCTCATCTGAGTTGAAATGCAAGCGGCCTATTCAGGCTGCATTTTTCTCTCTATCGCCCGCTGCGTTGCTTTGTATTGATTCAGATGTTCACCATCTAAGCTGAGCGCTTTGTCGATGGCCTGTTTTGCTTGCATCCATTGATGCATTTCATACAACACATGCGCCAAGTTGTTCCATGCAACTGCTACATGAGGATGATCTAGGGTCGCTTGCGCATAGTGCATTTGCGCTGCTTGTAAATCGCCCCGCCTGTCATAGCTGTTTCCCAATGCAAGTCGCGCCGTTAAGTTATCAGGCCACGCTTGAAGTGCCGTCTGGTACGCCTGTGCGGCTTGAATGGGCGCAACGCGCTCTAGCACCATCACAGCATCTACGAACGCATTGACTGACGCAGTGGCGGGCAGTTGATCAGCAGGCAAGGCCACAAAGGCCCAACGGTTCCCCTTGATCCAACTGGTTTCAAAGTCCGCCACAGACATGACCCTGCGCTTTTCATCGCCAGAGCGCAAAGTGACTGTCGCAGCCTCTCGGTCGTAACCCACCAGCACGGCGTAGTGCCACAAAGGCAGCCAATCCCAACGTAGGTTTTGCAACACCACCACGGGGTGACCGGCTGCCACTTCTTGCCATAAAGCCTGCGGCTCACCTTTTAAAACATACGGCACCACGCCTGCGCGCCGAGCACCACCCAGCATTTCCAACGGAAGGCTACCTTGACGCTGAGGCACATAAACATCGGCCTGCAGTTGTTGCAAGGTACGCATGACGCCCGCGTGCTCAAGCACAGTCGCTAAAGCCGCGGGGCCACACTGATCTTCGGTTTGCGAATAAAACGCAACCTGCGTGAGCTCCACCGAGTCAGGTAAGGGCACTCGCGCATCAAAGCCATTCAAATTAGGCACAGAGGCGCAGCCTGACATGCTCAACACAGCTGCCACCGCGAACCCATTGATGAGACGACTGCGTTTAAAGCCCACCCAAATCCTCAATCGCATCGATCACCATGCTGCTGCCAATGGCAATCAACAAAATGTCACTGGCGGCACGCACATATTTGTAGCCCGCTGGAGGTGGGCCCAAACGCCGCTGTAATTCAACTGGCACGGGGTAAAGCACCACGTCGGCGGGCAAAGGTCGACCAATGGCCCACGGCCTCGCTTGACCTGGCGGCAAACAACCATTCCCCTTTTTCGCTAAACCGGGCGGGCATTTGCCTTTGGCGACTTGCGGGCCATAAATATCTCGGGCCGCCTGTTGGTGTCTAGGCTCAAAGAACGACCCTTGACCAGCCTCTCTAGGCGCCCTCTCCTCACCCGAAGGGCGATCGTCATGCATGCGTTGCTCTTGCATATGCGGACGTTTGCCTTGCCCTGCCCCCTCTGGGCGATCCGCCCAAGCGGCAGAGCCCAACAAGACGCCACATAGCAAGACAAGACCCCATCGGGATTGCGTGGTGAGATGAAGCGACATAGACACCTCTTTTTAAAGTGCGAGGGCAACCAAGATTGCGATCAACAAAATAACCACCATGTCCATCTGGCTGAGGGTGCCCCCAGCGGGCATGGCATCAATACGCTCAGCCAATGCGTGGACCTCTTGTTCACTCAAAGCCGCCACGCGGTCTTTGGCCAGCAAGCCTTCCACGCCCATGGCTTCGAGCTTTTCTTTGACGGTGGCACGTTCCACAAAACTTTGCACTGTGGCTCGGTCTTGCTCGCTTTGGTTGTGGGACGCGAGATCTTGCGTTTCCACGATGTCAGCGCGGACAGCAGGCGGAAGAATCAGCATCGCCGCAGTGACGGTGGTGGTAATGAGACGAGAAAGTTTTGTTTTGCGAGTCATGGCAGGTCCTTTAGTAGTGAATGAAAATTAATCGTCTGCTCGAATTTCTGTCGCCAGCCACGCACCGGATGTGCGGGTGGCTTTGATTTCAATACGCACGCCATCAGCCATGGTGACGCCTTGGACACTGATACCGGGGGCATATCCAAATGTGAGCCCATGCAGCGCAAACGTTTGTGCGTTCGCGTTCCAATTGCTGACGGTGCCGTGAAATTCAAATTCACGCGTGGCCACATCCGTGTTGCTGGGTGTTTCAACCTTGGTGGCGATCAGTACGCCGTTGCTGACGCTGCCGTGAATTTCCACGCGCACGCCCAGCGCTAAAGTGCCTCCCGTGATGTGCGCGGTGCTTGCATTGACCGGTATGCCGTTGACGGTGAAGTCTGAAATTGAAACAAATGCAGAGATAAAGCCATGAATTTCAGCGTCACGCTCGTCCTCCGCACTGAGTTGTGTCAAGGGCGAACTCAGCACGCGAATTTGTGTGGCAAGCAGCGCCGCGGTCATCTTGACGCGAACAAACACACCATCAGACCAGCTGGTGGGAGTCAAGGTGCTGGTGTTCCAGTTGATTTGATTAGAGAGTTGCGTGCCTGCACCGAGCTTGAACGTGTGATTGATTGCATCCCAACTGTGGACCACACCGCTGAGTTTGTATGCCGTGGGCGCGGTAGCAGACACCTCCACACGGCTGGCTTGTAAGTGGCCTGTGGTTTGGTCCACATAGCCATGCACTTCCACGAAATGCGAGGTATTCAGACCAGTCAGTTGTGTGGTCGCACCTTCGAACACCGTGGTGGCTAAAACATCCACCGTCAAACCCAGCATGTCAAAACTGCTTGCACCCACATTGGACACAGGCCCTTCCCATTCACTGTCACAGCTGATGCGGTAAGCGGTGGCAGTCGCCGTGCCGTTGGCCGTGCTTGCGGCCGTGACAGATGAACCTTGGATAGACACCACCATGCCCACCTTCAAGGTGTCGCCAAACGATGACCCGTCATCGCGTGAAATCAAAGTGGCGTTGTCGTCGTTGTAACGAATGCCGTTGACGATGATGGATCCCAAGCCCGAAATCGTGCCACTGGTGAATGAGCCCGTACCGCCGCTGGACAAACCTGCCACGCCAGTGCCACCACCGCCACACCCCGCTAACTGAGCGACTGTGCCGACCATGCCCAGAAGCAAGGTACGACGTTTGAACTTGGGGTTGGATTGAATTGATCGCATTTGAAACGCTCCGTTCATAAAGCTAACTCTGCAGAAACTGCAGGCGATGGCATCGCCTTGGACATGGAATACAAACCAATCCGAACGGCTTGGTCTTGAGGGCGATTGGCCGCTTTGTCGGCATCCATCAGCGCTTGCAACTCGGGGCCAAGCGTGGTGATCAAGTGACGCCATTGCGTGCTGATCAAGGCCTTGGCTTCAACAACCGACTCTGCCGACAACTCGTCCGCCAAAAGCGCTTGTTCAAAGTGCTGATGACCATCGCCCAGCACGTTGGTGACGGCGGCCTCTAAGTGATCGCCCACGTTGACGCCCAAGAAGCCCACCATCTGTGGCCAGTCATCGTTGGGCACAAAAATGTCTTCCAGCAATTCAACGGTGTCCGTGGCTTTGCGGTGCGTCACCAAGTTCAGGCGGATCATCTCGGCCAACAAAGAACGGGCGTGGACATCTTTCGTGACATTGGCAGCCAAGGCCTCAAAGCTAGGAGCCGGCCCTTGCCTAGGAATGGCGATGGGTTTTTTCTTTTTGTCCACATAGGCAGCTTGCGATGTCCAGTGAGTCAGCAAGTCCGTTGCCGCAGAGCGTGTGGCAGGCAATTCAGGGCTAGGCGCTTGTTGAATGCGCCCCACCTCGCGGCGCGTCAAACCCGTCATCGTGCTGATGCGGCTGGTCAAACGCTCAGGGTTATCGCCCTCACACGCTTGTTTGGCGGCATCAACATACGCATGACGAACCAGCTCTTCAATGGCTTGAATGGGAACACCTTTGGCCAAACCCAGCTTGGCAAAAGGTTTCAACAAATGCCCCATGGCCGCAAGCAAGGCTTGTTGCTCTGTGTACAAGGCGTCGGGTGTGGTCTTGTTCATTTTGGTGAATTGGGTAATTCGCCTTAGTATAAATGTGCAAAACGCACATTTACAGGAAAATCAACAAAGCCATCAAGAATTTATTGTTTTAAAAATGAGCACAAGAGGGGAATGCAGGCCGTTGCGCGAGGGCCATAAAAAAAGCCGCTCGATGAGCGGCTTTTTCAAAGAGGTGCCAAAGCACCTGATTTGGCGATTACTTCACCAGCAACACTGGCTTCTTGCAAGTGGCCATGACGCGTTGCGCCACAGAACCCACCAGCATGTCAACCAAGCCACTGCGGCCTTTCGAGCCCATGACCACCATGTCAAACTTTTTGTCTGCGGCGTTGGAAATCACTTCCGCCACATGACCTGTTTGAATGATGCTGTCGTGCTTGACGCCTGCTTTCACCAAAACTGCCAAGGCAGCTTTGAGTTCTTTGTCACTCACCTCACGCAAGTAATCGGCAACACCTTCTTTGCCCACGAACTGCTGCGCGTGACGCAAACCTTGGTCGTCATGCACATTGATCAAGGTGATGCGGTCTTGTGTGCGGAAGTTGGAAGCCAACTTCACGGCGTACTTCACCGCGTTCAAAGAAGATTTAGAACCGTCAACAGCAACCAAAATTTTCATGGTGTTTCCTCTTGTTATGAATAGCTTAAGTTTAGCGTGCCATTCACAACAAAGTCACGCCCGTCTTGCTTTGCAAGAACTCACGGGTCACACCAGGTGCCAGCTCAATCACTTTGAGGCCTTCAGGCACCACATCCATCACCGCGAGGTCGGTGATGATGCGGTCCACCACGCCCACGCCCGTCAATGGCAAGGTGCAATTGGGCAAGATTTTCAAATCTTCGGTGCCGTCTTTTTTCTTGGCCACGTGTTCCATCAAGATGATCACGCGCTTGACGCCAGCGACCAAGTCCATCGCGCCGCCCATGCCTTTGATCATCTTGCCGGGAATCATCCAGTTGGCCAAATCGCCCTTCTCGCTCACTTGCATGGCGCCCAAGATAGAGAGGTTGATCTTGCCGCCGCGAATCATGGCGAACGATTGATCGCTGCCAAAAATCGCAGAACCTTTGATGGTGGTCACGGTTTGCTTGCCTGCGTTGATGAGGTCGGCGTCAACTTCGTCTTCGTAGGGAAACGGGCCAATGCCGAGCATGCCGTTCTCGCTTTGCAGCCACACTTCCACGTGGTCTGGCACGTGGTTGGCTACCAATGTGGGAATGCCAATACCGAGGTTCACATAAAAACCGTCTTGCAGTTCGCTTGCCGCACGTGCGGCCATTTCGTCTTGAGTCCAAGCCATGGTGGTGTCCTTATTTACGGTCGCGGGTGGTGCGTTTTTCGATGCGCTTCACGGGCGTGGGGTTGTGCACGATGCGGTGCACATAAATACTGGGCAAGTGGATGTCATCGGGGGCAATTTCACCCGTGGCCACAATGCGCTCCACTTCCACCACGCAAATCTTGCCAGCGGTGGCAGCAGCGGGGTTGAAGTTGCGTGCGGTCATGTTGAAGCGCAGGTTGCCTGAGCGGTCTGCCACATCGGCTTTGATGAGCGAAATTTCAGGCACGAGTGAGCGTTCCATCACGTAGGTTTCACCATCAAACTCACGCAACTCTTTGCCTTCGGCCACCAAAGTGCCCACACCTGTTTTGGTGAAGAAGGCAGGAATGCCAGCACCACCAGCGCGCAGCTTTTCAGCCAAGGTGCCTTGTGGTGTGAATTCGAGCTCCAACTCGCCAGAGAGGTATTGGCGTTCAAACTCTTTGTTCTCGCCCACGTAGCTGGAAATCATTTTTTTGATTTGACGGGTTTCGAGCAACTTGCCCAAACCAAAGCCGTCCACACCAGCGTTGTTAGAGATGACGGTCAAGTCCTTCACACCGCTGTCGCGCAAAGCGTCAATCAGGACTTCAGGAATGCCACACAAACCAAAACCACCCACCGCCATCAGTTGGCCATCGGCCACGATGTCTTTGAGTGCTTCAGCAGCAGAAGGGAAAACTTTGTTCAAGGGATGCTCCAGTCAAAGTACAACAGAATGGCCTTACGATACTACGTATTGAACTACGTAGTTCTTCGTAAGCACTGACCCCCTAAAGCTTTTCCCATGATTGATTACCGCCAAGCCTTTGACCTTGCCCCCGTTGGACTGGTGCTGTCACGCAACCGCACGATGGTGGATTGCAACCAACACGTATGCGACATGTTTGGCGCCACACGCGAGCAGCTGATTGGTCAGTCGTTTCAGGTGCTCTACCCCAGCGCAGACGAATACGAGCGCACAGGCGCACGCATCAAACTCAGCCTCAACACCAAAGGCTTGTACGCCGACGACCGCTTGATGAAGCGCATCGATGGCCGCATGAAAGGCGAGCCGTTTTGGTGTCACGTGACAGGCCGCGCCTTGAACCTGGACTCACCGCACGAAGCAGGCATTTGGAGTTTTGAAGACCTCAGCGCCACGCGACCTGTGCGCGCCGAACTGACGGCGCGTGAACGTGAAGTGGCAGCCTTCTTGATGGAGGGCATGACCTCCAAAGAAATTGGCAAAGCTCTGGGGATCAGCCACCGCACGGTGGAGATTTACCGCGCCAAGCTGATGCGCAAATACAAAGCCTCGACCACCGCAGACCTAGTGCACAAGTTGGTCGTAGGCTAAACAGCACATTCGCTTTCGTCCAAAGATGCGTCTTTAAGCCTTAGGCGCGTCCACCACCTCAGCAGCAGCCCTGAAGCCTTCGACTGCCGTAGGTACGCCGCAATAAATGGCGGCATGCAACAACACCTCTTGCAACTCTTCTTTGGTCGCGCCGTTGTTGAGTGCACCACGCACATGACCTTTGAGCTCGTGCGTCTTACCCAACGCAGTGAGCATGGCCACCGTGATGAGGCTGCGGGTTTTCAAATCCAAGCCATCGCGTTGCCATGCGTCGCCCCACGCGGCACGCGTGATGTGGTGCGGCATGGGCAAGGTGAAATCGCTGGCCCCAGCAAACGCCTTGTCCACAAAAGGTTGACCCATCACTTGGGTGCGTTTAGCCAAACCTTTTTCAAAAGCAGCGTCTGTGGGATGGGTGTGTTTGTCTGTCATGTGGGTTCCTCAGATTCGAATTCACGCCAAGGATAATCGCCCAAACTCACAAAAACCTTGGAGACAACCGCATGAGCCGCTACCCCGCCCCAGTACTGGAAAACTTGCCCGAAGACCTACGCATCAAAATTTTGGAGGTGCAAGAAAAAGCTGGTTTTGTCCCCAACGTGTTTTTGGGCTTAGCCCGTCGCCCCGCTGAATGGCGCGCTTTCTTTGCGTACCACGATGCGTTGATGGTGCCCGAATCGGTGGGGCGCGACAGCAACCTCACCAAAGGTGACCGCGAAATGATCGTCACCACCACCAGCGCTGCCAACAACTGTTTGTATTGCGTGGTGGCGCACGGCGCCATTCTGCGCATCTACGAAAAGAAACCCTTGGTGGCCGATCAAGTGGCGGTGAACTACCGCAAGGCCGACATCACCCCACGTCAACGCGCCATGCTCGACTTCGCCATGAAGGTATGCCTGCACAGCGATTTGATTGACGAGGCAGACTTCGCCCCCTTGCACGCACATGGCTTCAACGACGAAGACATTTGGGACATCGCAGCCATCACCGCTTTCTTTGGTTTAAGCAATCGCATTGCCAGCTTCAGCGGCATGATGCCCAACCCCGAGTTTTATGTGATGGGTCGCGTGCCCAAACAAAAATAAATGGAATGCCGCAGCGGATGTGGCGCGTGTTGCATCGCGCCCTCCATCACCAGCGCCCTACCCGGAATGCCACATGGCAAACCAGCAGGTGTGCCCTGTGTGCAATTGCTGCCCGACATGCGCTGCGCGGTGTTTGGCAAGCCTGAGCGCCCCGCTTTTTGTGGTGGTTTGAAGCCCTCGGCAGACATGTGCGGCGCTGACCGCAACGCCGCCTTGCTGTGGCTCACGCAGCTAGATACAGCGACAGCCCCATCCACCCATTCAGTTAAGGCGTGACGATCTTGCGCAACCACGCGGGCAAGTCCACCGCTTTTTGTTTGGGGAAGTCCACCCAAATGGTGGTCGCTCCACCTGCGGCGTAAATCACGCCGGGGTTGGCAGCTTGCTCCATCGTGGCCCACGTTTCGAAGGTGGTGCGAGCGGGGTCACTGGTGTACATCTTCACCAGCACATCGCCTGGGTATTCGAGCTGTTTGTAAAAATTGCAAAACGCATTCACGACCACGGGGCCTTCGCCCTCAGGCCCTGGTGCAGCGTTGAACTGGTGCAACCAATCGACACGCGCAATTTCGAGATAACGAAAGTAAATCGTGTTGTTGATGTGGCCCATCGCATCCATGTCGCCCCAACGCATGGGGATGGTGCATTCGTACACCAGCTTTTTGTTTTCAGGAATTTCGTATCTCATAGTGCAAACCCGTCGTCGGCCGAAATGATCGCGCCGTTGATGAAAGAACTCTCCGCGCTCGCCAGCAGCACCAGCAGCGCATCTAGATCGTTCGGATGGCCCACACGCTTGCGCGGCAACATGCTCACCAGTTTTTGGCCTTGTTCGGTGGCCCACATGTGTTCATTCATTTCGGTGCTGATGTAGCCGGGGCAAATCGCGTTGACGTTGATGCCAAAACGCCCCCACTCCAAAGCCATCGCCTTGGTCATTTGAATCACCGCCGCTTTGCTCATGGCATAGGGTGCAATTTGCGGCAACGCTTTCAAGCCCACCACCGAGGCAATGTTGATGATGCGCCCGCCGGTGTAGCTGCCGGGCGCGGCGCCCTTGGCACGGGCCAACATGCGTTTGCCCACCTCTTGCGCCACAAAGAACGAGCCCTTGACGTTGGTGTTGAAAGTGAAGTCAAAGTCTTCCTCGGTCACGTCTTGCACACGCTGCGTGGTGCTGACCCCTGAGTTGTTGACCAAGATGTCAATGCTGCCCACCTCGGTTTCAGCATGGGCCACCGCGGACTTGATACTGGCCAAGGTAGTCACATCCAAGCTCACCACATGGGCATCTCCGCCTTCAGCCTGAATCTCAGCGCGTAATTCTTTGAGCTTTTCTATGCGGCGGCTGGCCAACACCACAGCGGCTCCTGCGCGTGACAAGGTGCGGGCAAATTGCGCCCCCAAACCACTGGATGCACCGGTGACCAAGGCCACGCGGCCCGACAAATCCATGCTGTACGCCATGTACGCCTCCTGAATGTTGAGTTATTTCATTATGACAAGTGCGTCTATGACAGGCCCTAAAATCTGTCTCACCTCTGACAACAGACTGAGACAAAAGAAATGACACAAGAAGAAATCCTCGCCCAGTTCGGCCCACGTGAAGCCATGGAATACGACGTGGTCGTGATTGGCGGCGGCCCCGGTGGCTTGGCCACGGCCATTCGCATCAAACAACTCGCTGCTGAAAAAGGCAACGACGTTTCAGTCGTCGTACTGGAAAAAGGCTCAGAGCCTGGCGCACACATTTTGTCGGGCGCGGTGATGGACCCCAAGGCCATGACCGAGCTCATCCCCAACTGGAAAGAACTCGGCTGCCCACTGAACCAAGAAGTCACGGGCGACGATGTGTTGTTCCTAAGCGAAACAGGTTCTAAGCGCACCCCCGATTGGCTGCTGCCTCGCAACTTCCACAACGACGGCAACTATGTCGTGTCGCTCAGCAACGTGGCGAAGTGGATGGCAGCACACGCTGAATCTATCGGTGTGGAAATCTTCCCTGGCTTCACGGCGGCTGAAGTTTTGTATGACGAACACGGCGCCGTTAAAGGCGTGGCCACTGGCAACCTCGGCGTGGGCAAAGACGGTGAACCCACCGACAACTTCCAGCTCGGTATGGAGCTGCACGCCAAGTACACCATCTTCGCCGAAGGCGCACGTGGTCACTTGGGCAAACAAGTCATTGCCAAATACAACCTGACCAAAGGCCGCGATCCACAAACGTATGCCATCGGCATCAAAGAGCTGTGGGAAGTCGACCCATCCAAAGCCAAGCCCGGTTTGGTGGTGCACACCTCTGGCTGGCCCATGCAAGACGACGCCTTTGGTGGCGGCTTTTTGTACCATCTCGAAGACAACAAAGTCACCCTTGGTTTTGTGCTTGGCCTCGACTACAAAAACCCATGGCTCAGCCCCTTTGAAGAAATGCAACGCTGGAAAACACACCCAGCCATTGCAGCCCACCTCGAAGGCGCCAAGCGCATTGGCTACGGCGCACGCGCCATCAACAACGGCACACCACAGGCCTTGCCCAAAACCGTGTTCCCAGGCGGCGCACTGATTGGTTGCGATGCAGGCTACTTGAACGCTGCCCGCATCAAAGGCAGCCACGCCGCCATCAAGAGCGGCATGTTGGCGGCTGATGCGGCATACGAAGCCGTATCTGCCGGCCGCGCCAACGATGAGCTGAGCGCCTACCCCGCAGCGTTTGAGAAGAGCTGGCTCAGCAAAGAACTCAACCAATACCGCAACTTCAAACTGTGGTTCAAAAAAGGCATGTTGGTCGGCACGGTGATGACCGGCATCGAGCAATGGCTGCTGCCCAAGCTCGGCATCGACACACCACCTTGGACACTGCACGGCCACAAGCCCGACCATGTCAACTTGGAGCCTGCGGCGCAGCACGCCCAAATCAACTACCCCAAGCCAGACGGCAAGCTCACGTTTGACCGCTTGAGCAGCGTGTTCATCAGCAACACCAACCACGAAGAAAACCAACCCGCGCACTTGACGCTCAAAGACGCGTCTGTGCCTGTGAGCATCAACCTCGCCAAATTCGCAGGCCCAGAAAGCCGCTATTGCCCTGCCGGTGTGTACGAGTTTGTGAAGAACGACGACAACACCGACCGCTTGCAAATCAACGCGCAAAACTGCGTGCACTGCAAGACCTGCGACATCAAAGACCCCACACAAAACATCGTGTGGGTCACGCCTGAAGGCGGTGGCGGCCCCAACTACAGCGGCATGTAATGACTATGACCAAATATCACGCAGAACACACCTGGGTGCGCATCGAAGGCGACAGCGCTTTGGTGGGCATCACCCAACACGCACAAGACACGCTGGGCGACATCGTGTTTGTTGACTTCGCAGAAGTCGGCAAAACCTTCGCACAAGGCACGGTGGCCGGAGTGGTCGAGTCGGTCAAAGCGGCCGCCGACGTGCACATGCCCGCCAGTGTGGAAATTTTGGAAAGCAACGAAGCCCTGCGCGCCGACCCCTCATTGGCCAACAGCGACCCCGAAGGTGCGGGCTGGTTTTACAAAGTCAAACTCAGCAACGCCGCTGAGCTGGATGGGTTGATGGATGCGGCGGCGTATCAGGCCATCACGGGTTAAAAAAACGATTCGCACAAATGAAAAGGCTGCTCACTGAGCAGCCTTTTTTACGGGCGAATGCACCAGCCACTCAATGCAAAAAGAGCGAAAACAGCTGGCTTTTGAAGTGAATGCCCAGCCGTGCGAATGCCCTGTTGCGATAGGTTTTGACCGTGGCCAATGACAAGCCTAAATCGCTGGCAATGCCGTCTTGCGTCATCCCCGTCAGCAGACGCGCACAGACGTCAACCTCACGGTCGGTCAGTGTTGCGTTGAATGCGCTGAGCTTGCCTATCCAATGACTCACATCCCGCACGGATGTCGCAGCCTGTGGTGCCAGCAGCGCAATTTGCTTTTGAACCAGCGTCAGCAGCACTGGCGCCAAAGAGGCCAAGTCGGACAAATGCGCATCCGTGAAAGGACGCTGATGCACATGCCGATAAAAGTTAATCGCAAACACAGATGCCGCTTCTTGTTGAATCACAGACAAGCGTTCTTTCATGCCATGTGGCTCGTAGACCAATGCTTTGTGTTGCGCTGGGATTTCTTTGTCGGTGATGTGGCAAAGCATGGCCTGACCGCTCTCAACCACTGGGGTCGCCAAAGTTTGGTCATTCTTTTGTGGCCCAGACAAATAGGCGTTCCAGCAGGCTTGGGTTGTGTCGACCACGCCCCAACTCGCCGACATGAAACGGGTTGGCACGCACTGGCGACCAGTTCTGTAAATTGAGTAAGAGGCTGCAGGCACGACATCTTGCAGGTGGGATAAAAATTGTGCTTCAAAGTCGTTTTGGCCCATCAAACCAATCAGGCCATCCAACGCATGAACATGCGTGGCTGGCGAGTGCAAATTCCATTGACGCATTTTGAAAATTCGTAGCCTTTGTGCCTGTCATCCTAAGGGATGACATCGGCTTGAACCTATTGGGATTACCCTTTGTTCATGCCTCATTTACCTACCCCTGAACTCAAATTTTTCGCCGACCTCTCCGTGGAGGTTGCCAAGCCCATCGAAGTGGGTCAAACGATTCACGGCACACGTCGGCTCATTCCCATTTTGGGTGGCACCGTCAACGGCGATGGCTGGACCGCACGCGTGCTGCCGGGCGGTGCGGATTTTCAGCTGATCGTGACGGAACAAATGGCCGAGCTGGACGCACGCTATGCCTTAGAGACAGACGCCGGTGATGTGATCTATGTGCAAAACAACGCCATTCGCACGGCCGCCCCCGAGGTGATGGCCAAGCTCATCAAGGGCGAAGTGGTCAGCCCTGAATCGGTTTACTTCCGCTGTACGCCTCGATTTGAAACGGCATCCCCCGCCCTGTCGTGGATCAGCGAACGTCTGTTCATCGGCACTGGGGCACGACACCCAGACCGTGTGGTCATGCGCTTCTTTGAAGTTTGCTGATCCACTCAAAATTTTCCAAAAACAAACCACCCACTGAGGAGACACACATGAAAAAACAATTCGCACGTCGCAGCTTGATCGTTGGCATGGGCTTGGCCGCATTAGGCGCAAGCATGGGCGCATCGGCTGAACCCAATTACCCCACTCGCCCCGTCAAAATCATTGTGGGCTTTCCTGCAGGGACAGGCCCCGACATCGTGGCGCGCTTGCTGGCGCAAAAGCTGTCTGAGGGCTGGAACAACATGGGCGTCATCGTAGATAACAAGCCCGGCGCTGGGGGCTTGATCGCCGCGAGCGAAGCGGCTCGCGCCACGCCCGATGGCTACACCCTGATGCTGGGTGAAACCGGCCAGCTGAGCATCGCGCCCAGCAGCTACAACAAACTACCCTACGACCCAGTCAAAGACTTCGCGCCTGTGAGTCAAGTGGTCAGCGCCGACTTTGTGCTGCTGGTCAATCCACAAAAAGTGCCCGCCAAAAACGTGAAGGAATTCGTGAGCTGGACACAGCAACAAAAAGGCCTGTTCATGGCCACCTTTGGTGCGGGCACACCCGGCCACTTTGGCGCCTTCATGTTCGGCGATGCGGTCAAACTCAAGCCCGAAGCCGTGCACTACAAAACCACGGCCGATGCACTGGGCGGCTTGTTCAGCGGTGACGTGCAAGGTGTGTTTGCCAGCGTGGGCCTGGCTGCGCCCAACGTGAAGGCGGGCAAGCTCGTCGCACTGGGCAGCACCGGCGCAACACGCACGGGCGCCCTGCCCGATGTGCCCACTATCAAGGAGCAGGGCTACAACAACCTCGAGTTTTCATCTTGGTTTGGCATCGTGGCACCATCTAAAGTGCCTGCCGATGTGTTGGCCAAGCTCAGCGCCGACATCCAAAAAGCAGCCAAGTCGCCCGACCTCAAGGCCAAGCTCGAAGAGTCGGGCTTTCGCGTGACCGGCACCAGCCGTGAAGAGTTCTCCCGCATCATCGCCTCGGACACCGTGACCTGGGGCAAGGCCGTGGCAGCCACGGGCTTCAAGGCCGATTGATTTAGGAGACTCACATGCATTCCGCTTTTCTGAACCGCGCCCTTCAGGGCCTGGGCGTTGTATCCGCGGTCGGCGTGCTGGTCGCTTGTGGCACCTTGCAAAGCACCAACGTCACGCCCCTGAAAGCGGCCACAGGTGCCAGCTTGCCCAACTGTGAGGCTTTGTCTGCCAAGCTCCAGTTGCCCAACACACGCATCGAGTCTGCTGCTTCTGTGGCAGCAGGTGCCGTCATGCAAGGCCACAAAGCGGTGCCCGCGCACTGCCTTGTGAAAGGCCGCATGCATGAGCGCAAAGGTAGCGATGGGCGTGACTACGCCATTGGTTTTGAAATGCGTTTGCCTGTGGTCTGGAACGGTCGTTTTTATTACCAGGGCAACGGCGGTTTGGACGGAGCTGTGCTGCCCGCGCTAGGCGCTTTGGGCGGTGGCCCGCTCACGGGCGCACTCATGCAGGGCTTTGCGGTGATCAGCTCGGACGCTGGGCACAGCGGCCCGCAAACCACGGTGTTCGGTCTAGAACCTCAAGCTCGCCTGGACTACGGTTATCAGGCGGTGCAAAAGCTCACCCCCATGGCCAAGCAGTTGATTCAAACGGCTTACGGCAAAGGACCTGACCGCTCCTACATCGGTGGCTGCTCCAACGGCGGCCGTCACGCCATGGTGGCCGCGTCTCGCCTAGGTGACCAATACGACGGTTATCTGGTCGGCGCACCTGGCTACCGCCTGCCTTATGCGGCATTGGCGCAAATCTGGGGCGCACAGCAGTGGGCACCATTGGCCACACCTGGGGCCACCGTGAAGAACCCGCTCAACCCCAACGGCACGTTGCCTGACCTGGCCAGTGCCTTCACCCCGCAAGAGCGCCAGACCGTGGCCAAAGCCATCGCCGACAAATGCGATGCGCTTGACGGCGCCAAAGACGGCATGGTGCAGGCCACACAGGCTTGCCAAGCCGCCTTCAACGTGAAAACCGATGTGGCCACCTGCACCGGCGAGCGCAACGGCGCTTGCCTGACGACCGCGCAAAAAGACGTGGTGACCCGCGTGTTCGGCGGTGCGCACACTGCGGATGGCCAGCGCATTTACGCCAGCTTTCCCTACGACATGGGCGTGACTGGTGCCAACTGGGGCACTTGGAAATTTGTCGATGCACTGATCCGTGACCCGCTGGCCATTGGCACCATCTTCAGCGTGCCACCTGCACCGCTCAAGCCATTGGAAGACAACGTCACCCAGCGTCTGGCCATGTTCTCGGCCACCAACGACACCTACCGTGAATCGGGCTGGTCGCTGATGACGCCACCGGGTGAAGCCAACCCAAGCGACTTGGCAGCTTTGCGTGCGCGGGGCGCCAAGGTGGTGATGTACCACGGCGTGAGCGATGCGATTTTCTCGGCCGACGACACGCGTCAGTGGGTGGATCGCTTAGGCAAAGCGGGTGTGAACCCTGGCTCTGACTTTGCGCGTTACTTCCCCGTCCCAGGCATGAACCATTGCAGCATGGGCCCTGCCGCAGATCAGTTTGATTTGCTGACCCCACTCGTGCAGTGGGTAGAACAAGGCATCGCCCCACAAGCCGTGGTGGCCAGTGTGCGCGGTGCAGGCAACGCAGGTGGCGTAAACACTGAGCTCCCTGCCGACTGGTCTGCCAAACGCACCCGCCCGCTGTGCGCCTACCCCACGGTAGCCACATACAAAGGCAGCGGTTCGCTGGAAGAGGCCAGCAACTTTTCGTGCAAGTGAACACTGGAGACGCCGCCATGCAACCCATGACACGCAATGCCATCGCAGCCGTGGTGAGCTTGTTGACAGCCACCAGTGCAGCCTGGGCACAGACCTCGGACTGCGCCGCTTTTGCAGCCACAGCCTTGCCCGGCATGAGCCTGAAAACCGAAGCGGTGGCAGGCGACAGCACGCGCCCACCGGGTGTGACCACCGGCCCCACGCTGGTGGCGCACTGCAAGGTGAACGGCAAGATGGCCGAGCGCACGGGCCAGGACGGCAAGCCGTACCACGTCGGCTTTGAGCTGCGTTTGCCCACGGCTTGGAATGGCCGCTTTTTGTATCAAGGCGGTGGCGGCAACGACGGTGTGGTGCGCCCTGCTGTGGGGCCACAGGCCGCGCCCGGCTATGCACTCAACCGTGGCTTTGCCGTGGTCACGACCGATGCCGGTCACCAAACGCCGACGGCCGATTTCGGCTTTGACCCGATCGCTCGCACCGACAACGCCTACAACGCGCACGACCAAGTGGCGGTTACCGCCAAAGAGCTGATCCGTCAGTTCTACAGCAAGCCTGCCGACAAGTCGTACTTCATCGGCTGCTCGGGCGGCGGGCGTCAGGCCATGATGTTCACCCAGCGCTTTCCGAGTTACTTTGACGGCGTGATCGCCATGGCCCCGGCCATGCGCGTGTCTAAGGGCGCGACCATCGCAGCGGCCTGGGACACGCAGGAGCTGCAAGCTATTGCCCCCAAAGGCACAGATGGCCAACCCGTGCTGAGCCAGGCGCTGTCGGACAGTGATCTGAATCTGGTACGCGAAGGCATCCTGAACCGTTGTGACGCGCTTGACGGTGTGGCCGATGGTCTGGTGTCCAACCCAGCTGCGTGCAAATTCGATGTGGCGGCTTTGCAGTGCAAGGGCGCCAAGGACGACAGCTGCCTAGCCCCTGCGCAGGTGGGTGCCTTGAAGAAGATGTTCACGGGCGCCAAGAACTCGGCGGGTCAACCTTTATATTTTTCGTGGCCTTGGGATGCAGGCATCGGCCACCCCACCAACGACTGGCGCATGTGGAAGCTGGGCAACTCCGCCACGGCCAAGGCCAACTCGCGCCATGTGTTCTTGATGGAGGATGCGCTGCAGGGCTACTTTGTGACGCCACCGGATCGCAGCCTGAGCATTTACAAGTTTGACTTTGACCGTGACCCGCAGCGCATGGACGCCCATGCGTGGATCTTCAACACCGCTGACGATGTGAAGCTTTCAGGATTTCAAGCGCGTGGCGGCAAGCTCATGTTCATCCATGGCATGGCCGATCCGATCTTTTCGGCCGACGAGATGGTGGACTATTACCAACGCTTGACGGCGCAGAACGGTCCGAAAACAAACGCGTTTGCACGCCTGTTTCTGGTGCCCGGCATGGGCCACTGCGCAGGCGGTGCGGCCACCGATAGCATCGACGGTTTGGGTAAATTGGTGGACTGGGTTGAAAAAGGCCAGACTCCCCAAAGCGTGCCCGCCAGCGGCACCGCGGTGTACCCGGGCCGCACACGCCCGCTGTGTGCTTACCCGCAATACGCGCATTACAAAGGCACAGGCAACCCGGAAGACGCCAGCAACTTCAGTTGTCGGTGAAATCGCTCAGCGCACACCATGGCGTTGAATTAAATTCGCCAGCGTTGCCAGTCCACGTTCAGCCTGCGCTTCACTCGCATGGCTGAAATTCAAACGTATTTGTCCAGTCCCTTGGGTTTCAATGGGCATGAACGGCTCGCCTGGCATGAAGGCAACACCTGCTTCGATCGCCTCAGCCAAAAGCAAACGGGTGTCTAACTTTTGATGCAAGGTGAGCCAAAAGAACAAGCCACCCGCAGGAAGTTGCCAACTGGCCAAAGAGCCCAAATGCCGTTTCAAGGCAGCGTCAAAAGCGTCACGGCGCTGGCGATACGTTTGCGCCAAAGCACGCAATCGTTCGTGACGTTGAGGGTCACGTAACTGCTGCAACACCAGCCACTGACTCATGCGGTTGCTGTGCAAATCGGCCGCTTGTTTCAGTCGCGTCAGGTATGGCAAAAACTCCGGCGAAGCCACCAAATACCCCAAGCGCAAACCTGGCGCCAAACTCTTTGAAAACGAACCTTGGTAAATCCAAGGCGCTTTGCGAAGTCGTGCACACAAAGGACTGCGATCACAGTCGTCATAGACCAAATCGCGATACGGGTCATCTTCAAACAACGGCACATTCGCTTCGTCGCAAGCGCTCGCCAGCGCGTCTCTGGCCTGGCTACTGAGACATCGGCCCGTTGGATTTTGAAACGTAGGAATGGCGTAGGCAAAGGCTGGCTTCTCTTGCAACCATTGCTGTGCGTTAACAGCTTGGGCGTCGTAAGGTGTAAAGCGTGCACCAAAGAATCGAAACACTTGCAATGCTGCCAAATAGGTGGGCGATTCCACCGCCACAGAGGTGCCTTGGTCAATGAAGAGTTTGGCCACCAAATCAATGCCTTGTTGCGAACCAGACAACACCAACACTTGTTCGGGCGTGCATGACAAGCCTTGTGTGGCTAACTCTTGCGCAATTTGCTCGCGCAAGGCCCACTCCCCTTCGCTGGGTCCGTATTGCAGCGTGTCCACAGGCATGTCTTGGAGGCTGAACTGCGGAAAGCTATCGACCGAAGGCAAGCCACCTGCGAACGAAACCATGCCGGGTCGGTCAATGACAGACAAGATCTCACGAATGGGCGAAGCATGCAAATCATGCACGCGCGTTGAAAAATGAGGGGGCATCACATTCCTTTCATAAATGTCAATGACATTGACCTATTGATGATAATCACGCACCCGCTATCATGTCAAGATGGTTGACCTAAACAACTCCTCCACCCGAGAAGCCATCGAACAGCTTTACTTTGGCTACCGTGCGCTCACAGAGCAGCCTGATCGAATTCTTGAAAAGAAAGGCCTCGGACGCGTGCATCACCGCATCTTGTATTTCGTCGGACGCAGTCCGAATACGACGGTCAATGCCCTTTTATCGACACTCAACGTGAGCAAGCAAGCCCTGAACGCACCCTTGCGCCAATTGATTGAAATGAAGTTAGTGGCGATGACAACGGCAGAACATGACCGCCGCGTCAGACAACTGGTGCTCACACGCGTGGGGCAGCAACTGGAAGCTCAGCTCACAGGCACCCAAATGGCGCAACTACAAGCCGTGTTTGACGAAGTGGGACCGCAGGCTGAAGCGGGTTGGCACCGCGTGATGGCTGTGTTGAGCCAACAGCAAAAAAGCTAGCGCAAAGCAGCGTTGCCAGCAAGCACGCGCGTCAGTCGATCGAGGTTTTGCTCATTGGCTGGCTCCACAATGGCTTTGACGGCCGTGGCGATGTTCGCATCATCAAACACCTGCGTCCACTGCACCTGCGTACCACCTGCAACTGGGGTCAGTTGCACGCGGAGCGTGAAGAAGGGTTGGCAGTCGTGACGTATCACCACACGTGACGAGGGCTCAAGCTCGGTGAACACACTTTGGTTGGGGTAGCGTGCGCCATCTGGCCCCACCATCACGAAGGTCCAACGGCCACCCACCTGAAACTCAAAAGTTTCAAATTCGTTGGTGAAGCCATCCGGCCCCCACCAAGTGGCCAATACCTCTGCCGAAGCAAATGCGTTGTAAACTGTTTGAGGTGAAAACGGCAGTGTTCTCTCGGTGCGAAAAGTTGTGGCTTGGTCCATGGGTTGACCTTACAAAGCCTGCCCCAAACGGGCAATGCCTTCTTTGATCTTCTCCACATCAGCAGTGGCAAAGCTCAAACGAATGGCAGTGGTGTCAGGGTTGCTGGCAAAGAACGGTGCACCTGGCACAAAGGCCACGCCTTTTTCAATGGCGCGTTTGGCCAATTCACTGCCGTCTTTCACTTTGCCGCCTGCGCCTGTGAGGTTGGCCCAGAAGAACAAGCCACCTTTTGGTTGGGTGAAGGTCAAGGCGTCACCCAGCTCGTGTTTCAAAGCTTCGCCCATAGCTTGCGCGCGCTCGGCATACACGCTGCGCACATGCGCCAAGGTAGCAGGCATGCGGCCCGCTTTGAGGTAGTGCGCAGCGGTGGCTTGTGCAAAGGTGGAGGTGTGTGCATCGCTGAACTGTTTACACATGGTGGCGCGCGCCAACAGCTCAGGCGGGGCAATCATCCATCCCACGCGCAGGCCGGGCGACAACACTTTGCTGAGTGAGCCACAGTGAATCACCCACTCGCGGCTGCCCGGCACTTGATCGCTCAAGGCGAGCAAAGAAGGTGGCGGCGCTTCGCCAAAGTACAGGTCGCCATAGGGATCGTCTTCCACCACCACGGTTTTATATTTCACCGCCAGCTCCAGCACACGCAAACGGCGCTCAAGACTCAGCGTGGCACCGCTGGGGTTGCCAAAGGTGGGAATGAGGTACACCAGCTTTGGCTTGTGTTGCACGATCATTTCTTCCAGCTTGTCCACTTGCACGCCATGGGCATCGATGGGCACGCCCACCACTTGCGGGCCGTACAAACGGAAGCACTGAATGGTGGCCAAAAACGTGGGGCCTTCAACCAAGGCCACGTCGTTGGGGTTGAGCAAAGTTTTGGCAATCAGGTCCAGCGCTTGTTGGCTGCCGGTGGTGACGATGAGGCCGTTGGCGTCTAAGCCTTTCACACCTTTGCTGGCCATGAATGCGGCGAGCTGTTCGCGCAAGGGGTTGTACCCTTCGGTGGCGCCGTATTGCAGGGCCGCGCCTGGCTCTTGGGTCAGTGCTGCCTCGCTGGCTTCGCGAATGCCTGCCACATCGAACATGGCGCTGTCGGGAAAGCCACCGGCGAAACTGATGATGCCGGGCTTGCCCAGCAGTTTGAACAATTCACGAATGGCGGAGGTTTCAACGTTGTTGAGGCGGTCAGCGTACTGAATAGTTGGGTGCATGGTGGGGAATAATGGACGGATGAAAACACAGCACATTGAGCCTTTTTTTGCGACGCTGAAAGCAGCCAATCCGCAGCCCAATACCGAGTTGGAATATACCAGCGTGTTCGAGTTGCTCACTGCTGTGTTGTTGAGCGCACAAGCCACCGATGTGGGCGTGAACAAGGCCACGCGCCTGCTGTTTCCGGTGGCCAACACACCGCAACAAATTTTGGACCTCGGCCTAGAAGGGCTTGAGAACTACATCAAGACGATTGGCCTGTATCACAGCAAAGCCAAACACCTGATGCAGACCTGCCGCATTTTGGTGGAGCAACACCAAGGCGTCGTTCCGCGAACGCGTGAGGCGCTAGAAGCACTTCCAGGTGTCGGTCGCAAAACGGCCAACGTGGTGCTGAATGTGGCGTTTGGCGAGCCCACCATGGCGGTGGACACACACATCTTTCGCGTGGGCAACCGCACCGGCTTGGCCCCGGGCAAAACACCGCTGGCGGTGGAGATGCAACTGATGAAACGCATCCCTGCTGAGTACCTCGTAGATGCCCACCATTGGCTTATCTTGCATGGCCGCTATGTGTGCCAAGCACGCAAGCCGTTGTGTTGGCAATGTGGTGTGTCAGAGTTTTGCAGTTTCAAACCAAAAACAACGAAACCTTGAGCCACTTAGGCAATGAGGCTGTTCAGCACCTCGGTGCTCATGTGTTGGTCTAGGTAATCAGCCAAACCTTCAAACACCGTTTCTAACGTGGGCGTTTGCGCACCAAACAAGGCTTGCAGCACCGCAGGGTCTTCAAACAAGCCGTGCAAGTATGAGCCCATCACGTTGCCTGCATCGTTTTGCCACGCCAAGCCCGGCATCACCTCATGCGCCACCTGACCTGCTGCGGCCATGGCGGTATGGGCTTGCGTTTGACCATGATGAATTTCGTAGCCACTCACCTGCACGCCAGACAACGCAGACCATGCACCACGCAGCTTGCCGAACTTGGCGCTGGTACGTTGCACAGTTTTTTCTATAGCAAATTGGGTGACCACAGGCAGCAGGCCTAGGCCTGCTGCATTGCCATCAATGCCGTGTGTGTCGATCAAGGCCTCGCCCAACATTTGCAAGCCACCGCAAATGCCCAACACCGCACCGCCCTTCTCTGCGTGTTGCGCAATGGCTGCGTCTAAGCCTTGTGTGCGCAGCCAAGCGAGGTCGCTGCTGGTGTGCTTAGAGCCGGGCAAGATCACCCAATCGCTCGCCTGCAAACCAGCCAAGTCGGCAGGGCTGCGCGCCCACAGCAAGCGCACGCCCGGCACGTTCTTCAAAGGTTGAAATTCGTCGAGGTTGCTGATGCGTGGATAGGCGATGACGGCTGCTGTGCGAGAACGCACCCCCTCGGGGGGCAGCGAGGACAAGGCAGTGTCGAGCGTGGGGGCGTAGTGAAACACGCCATCTTCTTCAGGTAGCCCGTGCTGCCACCACATCGGCAGCACAGCCACCGTTGGCACACCTGTGCGTTCTTGCAGCATCTCTGGCGCAGGAGCAAGCAACGACGCATCGCCGCGAAACTTGTTGAGCACAAAGCCGCTGATGCGTGCTTGATCTTCGGGGGGCAACAAAGCCCATGTGCCATAGAGATGGGCAAACGCCCCGCCTTTGTCGATGTCGGTCACCAACAAGCAGCGTGCATTGGCGTGGCGCGCCACGCGCAGGTTGACGATGTCACTGGCCATCAGGTTGATCTCGGCGGGCGAGCCCGCCCCCTCGATCACCACCACATCGTTTTCGGAACGCAAGGCGTCGAGGGACGCCGCAATTTGCGGCCACACTTTGTCGCTGCGTTCACGCCACGGTGTGTGCGTCAGCTCTTGGTTCACCTCGCCCAGCAACACCACTTGGCTGTGTGTGTCGGCCTCGGGTTTGAGCAACAAGGGGTTCATGCGCACATCGGGCTCAGCCTTGGCGGCCAATGCTTGGAAATATTGGGCCGAACCCACTTCGCCCAAACCGTTGTGCGAAGCCACCACGCGCGCGTTGTTGCTCATGTTCTGCGCTTTGAACGGCGCCACTTTCAAACCTTGGCGCGCATACCAGCGACACAAGGCCGTGGTCAGCCAGCTTTTGCCAGCACCGCTGGATGTGCCCAACACCATCACACATTTGGCCGTCATGGCGAAATCCTTTTTAGAGCTTAGGCACTGCCACCCACTGACCATCCAGCGAATGAATGGCAATGCGTTTGTCAAACACCGCTTCTACGGCTCGTTGTGTCGTGGCATCGGCACATGCACCTTGGTGCACCACACGGCCTGCTTGCATAACCACCATGTCGTCAGCCTGCAGAGCCATGCCCACTTCGTGCAGCACGCTGATGACGGTGGTGTTTTGCGCGGTGAGGCAGCGCACTTGTTCTAACCAATCCACTTGATGGGGTGGGTCAAGGTTGGCGAGTGGCTCATCCATCAACATCACCTGCGCTTGCACGGCCATGGCGCGGGCCAGCAACACACGCTGGCGTTCGCCACCCGAGAGCTGCCCTAAGGAACGCTCGCGCCAATCCCACGCTTGTGTGGCTTTCAATGCGGTTTCGACCACCGCATGGTCATGTGCGGAGGGTGCGGCCAGCCATTCTTGATGCGGCATACGCCCCAGCATGACCACGTCCCACACGCGCAAGTCATCAGACGCTGATTCGTTTTGCCCCAACCATGACAGCTGCTGCGCACGTTGTTTGCGCTCCATCGCCATCAGCGCTTGGTCAAACAAAAAGATGCGGCCTGTGACAGGCAACAACCCTGCCATGGCCTTGAGCAAGGTCGATTTGCCCGCGCCATTGGGGCCCACGATGCTGGTCCAACGCCCCGCCACCAAAGACATGTCGATGCCATGCAAAACCTCTTGCCCGGCAAGCGACACATGCACATCGCGCAAACGCAAAGCCATCCGTGGTGCATTCATTGCGTCGCCCTCGTTGTTTGACTGCGGTACATCAGCCACAGCAAATAGCCACCGCCCAACACCGCCGTGAGCACGCCCACGGGCATCTCTTGCGGCGACAACAGCATGCGTGCCAGCAAGTCAGCAGACAGCAACAACGCGCCCCCCATCAAGGTGGACAGCAGCACGATCCAGTTGTGTTGGGTCTTCACCAATGAGCGCACCAAGTGCGGCGCAGCCAAACCGACAAACGCCACCAAACCCGTTTGTGCTACCGCCGTGCCCGTGGCCAAAGCCAACACGCACACCAACGCCACGCGCACGGGTGCGAGCGGCAGGCCCAAACTCAACGCGGTGGACTCACCCAAACTCAAAGCATCCAACACACGGCTCAGCGCAAAGGCCAACACCACGCACACCAGCAACACGCCCAGCATCAACACGCAAGCGTTCCAACCGATGAAGCTGGTCGAGCCCAACAAAAAGCCCTGCATGCCCTGCAACACATCGGGGCGCAAGAGCGTGATGAGCGAGGCCAGCGCACCCAACACCACGCCCACAATCACGCCGGCCAACAACAGCCGCAAGGTGTGCTGAACGCCACGCGCCAACATGAGCGTGAGCATCACAGCCAACACAGCGCCCACGAACGCTGCGCCGGTTAACCCCAAACGCACCAAAAACTCAGTCGCAAACGGGTTGCCACCAAACAGGGCCAAAGCCACCGCCACTCCCAACGACGCACCAGAGGCACTGCCTAACAAATACGGGTCTGCCAAGGGGTTGCGAAACAAGCCCTGCGCTAATGCGCCGGCGAGCCCCAGCAAAGCACCTGCGGCGCAAGCGCCCACGCTGCGTGGCAAACGAATGTCCCACACGATTTGCCAAGCGATGTCGTCATGCATGGCTGCGAGCCAGCTTTCAAACCCAGTGCTACCAACAGCACTGCCCAGCGCGATGCCGAACACGCACAACACCAGCAAGCTCAAAGCCACCAGCACAGGCGACCAACGTGCACCATGCGTTGTCATGGTTTGCCTTTCTCAGTCAAACACTTGGCCATCAAGCGCGCGGCTTCGGCCATGCGTGGACCGGCACGCACCAACACATCCGACTCTTCTGGCTTGAAATGACACACACGCTGTGTGCGCATGGCTCTCATGTTTTGCCAGCCGGGGCGTGTGGTCATGTCTGCAAAATTGCTATCGCCCACCATGATGAGGTCGGGCTGTGCACGCACCACCAACTCAGGATTGATTTTGGGAAACGGCCCGAGCGATGCGGGCAAGATGTTGCGGACGCCCAAGCGTTGCAAGGTCTCACCAATGAACGACGATTCGCTGGCACCGTACGGCGCACGGCTGACTTCAAAGTACACACGCTGGCCTTTGGCCTGCGCAGGAATCGATTGCGCGGCGGCATTCACCGCCGCATCGATGTGACGCCACACGCGGTCACTCTCAACGACCGGCACATCCAAAGCCTGCGCCACGATGCGCATGACACGCTGCACATCCGCATGCGAACGCGGCTCAAGCGCCAACACCGTCAAACCTAAAGAGGTGAAGCGCTCGGCACCGCGCGCCGAGGTGGCCATCAACACCAAATCGGGCTTGGCGGCCACCACGCTTTCAATGTTAGGGTCGATGCCGCCGCCCATGCGTGGCAACTTGGCAATGCTCTCGGGCCAATTGGAATAACGGTCCACGCCCACCAGTTTTTCGCACTGCCCCAAAGCACACACCGTCTCGGTGAGTGAGGGCAACAGGCTGACGATGCGTTGCAGTGGCTTAGCGATGGTCACCTCTATCTGGCGGTCATCGCGCAACACCACAGCGTGTGCAGTGCTGGTCATGATGAACAACGCTGCTAGCGCGAGGATGCGTTTAAGCATAGGTCGCCTCCCACTGCTGAATGATGCGGTGCAACTGAGCCACGCCATCGGTCAAGGCCGCAGGGCCTGGTTGCAAGATGTCGGCAGATTTGATTTCAAAAATTTGGTGGTTGCGAACCGCTGGCACGTCTTGCCAACCTTCGCGTGCGGCTGCTTTTTCTGGGCGAAATTTCTTGCCGCACAGCGAGCCAAGGATGATGTCGGGCGCACGGTCCACGATGGTTTGGCCATTGGCAATGATGCGGTCTTTGCCCATGGGCATTTGCGCCAACTCAGGAAAGCAATCGTCGCCACCCGCCATGCCAATCAGCTCAGACACCCAACGGATGCCGCTGATGTGGGGCTCGTCCCATTCTTCAAAATACACCTTGGGTCGACGTTTGAACGTGGCTGCTGTTTTTTGAATGGCATCTAATTGCACGCGCATGTGCTGCAAACGCTGCAAGCCCTGCTCGGCTTGCCCCACCATTGCGGCCACTTGGTAGAGCATCGAAAAAATCTCATCCACACTGCGCTGGTTGAACACCGTGACCTGCACACCCGCACGGATGAGCAAGGCCGCAATGTCGGCCTGCAAATCAGAAAACCCAAACACGCAATCAGGCTTGAGCGCCAAGATCTTGTCAATCTTGGCGCTCAAGAACGCGCTGACTTTGGGCTTCTCATCACGCGCACGACGCGGGCGCACGGTGTAACCCGAGATACCCACGATGCGCGCCTCTTCCCCCAGCATGTACAGCCACTCTGTCGTTTCCTCGGTGAGGCAGACGATGCGTTGGGGGAGGATGAATGGCAACATCAGAGCTTAAAAGACATACTTCAAATTGGCGAATAGACCACGTCCATCAGCCGGATAGATACCGTTGTAAGTTGCATAGTCGTAGTAAGACTTATTCAACAAATTACGCACCCATACAGAACCAGACATGGCTTGAGAGAACTGCGTTCTCACGCCCAAATCAACAATCGTGCGAGAAGGAATTACTGGATTCGTGCCTGCCTGATCGCTGGCTTGCATCATGCCACCGCGGTGGTGAACGGAAGATGTGAGCACATAGTCTTGCACTTTTTGCTCATAAGTCACTCGAACGACTTGTTTGGGCGTCAACGGAATTCGGTGACCGGCATTTAAACCTGTGGATATGGTTGCATCCACAAAATCAATCCCGCCTTTGAATGTGGCAGCAGTGCCAATTTTCCAATCCGATGTGAGCGACAGAATCGAACGCTTGGTGTCGTAAAGGTTGCTGTTACAAGAGGCCGGCACGCCCCCCACAACACCACAGTCGTACTGATAAGCAATTTCGTCGGAAGCATTAATTTGGCGGTAGTGCGCAGCGAACTTACCAGACTCATAGCGCTGTTCAAACTGCAAGAAATACTCACGTGTTGCCATAGGTTTCACAGCTGGGTTGATCTCTAGGAGCGCGTAGGTACTTCGATTGAATGTGTACAACTCATCCGCATTCGGAAAACGAAACCCCGTCAAAGCCCCTGCTCGCAAAGAAGACATCTCGGTCAACTGAGTCAGCACACCAACAGAACCGCCTGTTTTTTGTGCATTTGCAGAAGTGGTCGTCGCGCCACTGAGTGTTTGAAAATTGTTTTGTGCTTTTTGAGAACGAAGCCCCGCATCCACACTGGTTGATTTGCTTAATGGGTGCGTGACTTGGGCAAAAAGAGCTTGTGTTTGTTGCCCAACTTGTTTCCCTTGATCGGTGTTCGCTTGCGCATCAGCAAACTCCCCGCCCAAAACCATTTGATTTCCCAAGAGTGTCGCTCTGTACTCAGGGGTCACCGATGTTCTGGTGTTTTTGATCGTGTCGTATGTCTTGTCTTTTGCCTCTTGATGAAACGCATCAATAGAGAAAAAATCGCCACCTTTGAGGGCTTGCTCGTACTTCAAGCCAGTCGAGACGCCCGAGCGTTCAGTTGCAACTGGAGATGCACCGACTTGTTTAGGGTTAGATTCAAACTGAGCCTTGGTCAGATAACTTGGCAATTTCGCGTTTTCTTCAAAGCCACGAACAAAGAAGGAAAATTTTCCAAACTCAGAGCCTGTTGACAATCTAACTTGCGCACTTCGCTGATCCGAATCGCTAAATTTCCGATACCCATCTGTCTTTGCATTCATGAGTGAAACACTACCCCGCATTTCATCGTTTTGAAAACCAAGGTAGGCATCTTGTTTTTGGTATCCATAGCTACCAAAGTTCAGATTGACAGTTTTTGACGCATCAGCTCGCGTGATGATATTGATCACACCACCCTGCGCACGATCGCCATACAACACACCACCGTTTGCTTTGCGAATTTCAATTTGTTGAATGGCACTCATGGGTAACTGTGCAAATTGACTCTCAGCCTGGTCAATCGTATTCACGCGCTGACCATCAATCAAGATCAATACATTTTGCGCCCCTGCTTGCCCCAAGTAGCCAATATCCACGGAAGCGTCCACCCCCGCACGGCCATACAAGCGGTTCACAGTCATGCCACCGACTGAATCTAAAAATTCAGTGATGTTTGATGCGCCAGATTGTTCAATTTGTTGACGAGAAATAACATCGACGACCACAGAGGCTTCAGACAAAGACTGCTCCATGCGCGAAGCAGAAACCACCACCGGATTAACTTCAATGCCCTGCGCTTGAACGCTAGCGGCAACAGCCAAAGACAACACAGACAGCGCAGGCGCTGACACACGCACCAGAGCACGCGCACGGAGACGAATAGATTTCTTCATGATTTAAATACCAACTTTGTGTGCTCTCACCGCCTTCCCCGACAGTGCTTGAGCGATTTAGCGATGCGTTTTTAGGCGCACCGCCACCTTGTTGGCCGGTATCCGGGCTGGCGGAGACAACCTCTGTCGCCTTCCCAAGCGCTTGTTCAAGGCGCTCAGTGGCTTGTGTGACAGAAGCGGAGCCAAAGGGCTCGTCCGCTTGACCGTTGCGGGGGCAGCGCAGGTTTGGTTTTTGTCGAGCTGGTCGACGCAACCCTCCTGCTTCCCGTTGAACTGAGGCATGTGAACCACACCTCGAGCACCAACAATGATAATTTTAACGATTAACCTTGCAGCCACCTTAAAATGCCGAGGCCATGTCACACACACCCCTGATTGATCAAATTACCCAGCGCGTCGAGCATTTGCTGCTGCGTCACGAAGAACTGCAGCGCACCAATGCTTTGCTGGCCACCCAAGTACAAGAGTTGAGCCATGAGCGCGACTTGCTCAAGTCCCGCCTAGGGGCAGCACGCCACCGCATTGACGCATTGATTGATCGCCTGCCCCAAGGCGCAGAGGCCAAGACAAAGGACAACGCGTGAAACAAATCGAAGTGCAAATCATGGGTCAAGGCTATGTGCTGGGTTGCCCCGAAGGGGGCGAAACCCGCTTGAGCGAAGCCGTGGGCAAAGTCGACGAGGCCATGTGCAAAATTCGCGATGCGGGCAAGATCAAAGCGCGCGACCGCATTGCCGTCTTGGCTGCGCTCAATTTGGCGTTTGATTTGACAGACCGCCCAGCGGTGGCACAAGTCAGCGGCGAAAGCAACGCCTCAAGCGCTGGGACCACCGACCTGCACAACTTGCTGCAACGCATGGATGCCGTGCTCGCACGCGACAACCAACTCATCTAAGCCCGCCTACAATCGTGGCGTCTGCAAGTCCTTGGGGCTTTATATTTCCTTGAACCAATGCTCATAGAGCTCGGGCTTGGAACATCGGTTGATGAGCGTGATCGTCTCGCGTCAGATGAACCCAACGTTGACCTGACCTCGCCCACCTGAACCCCCGGTTCAGGATGACGGCCTTGGGGCTCCTTGCAGACACCTTTTACTTTTTAAGGCCTGTACGCTCATGGACCTCCAACCCCAACTGATTCTTGAACTCGCCGCACTTGGCATTTGCACAGGCTTTTTAGCGGGCTTGCTAGGCATTGGGGGTGGCATGGTCATGGTGCCCTTCATCACCTTCATGCTCTCACAGCGTGGCGTGGATGCAGACCTTGCTGTCAAGATGGCAATTGCCACCTCAATGGCCACCATCATCTTCACATCGATTTCTAGCGTATGCGCCCATCACAAGCGCGGTGCTGTGCGTTGGGATTTGGTCAAAGGCTTAGCCCCCGGCATTGTGTTGGGCAGCATGATTGGCAGCTTGGGCGTGTTCGCTTTGCTCAAAGGTGCTTACTTGGCCATCTTCTTTGGTTTGTTTGTGGGCTTCTCGGCCACGCAAATGTTCTTAGACAAAAAACCAGCCCCGACACGCCAAGTGCCCGCCACTGCAGGCCTGATGGGTGCTGGTAGTGTGATTGGTTTTATTTCAGGTTTGGTGGGGGCCGGCGGCGGCTTTATCAGCGTGCCTTTTATGACTTGGTGCAATGTGGCTATTCACAACGCCGTGGCGACCAGTGCAGCGCTGGGCTTCCCCATTGCCGTGGCCAACGTGGCGGGCTACATCATCAGCGGTATGACGGTGGAAGGCTTGCCCGCTGACGCATTTGGTTTTATTTGGGTGCCTGCTTTGGTTGTGATTGCGGCTTGCAGTGTGTTCACCGCACCTTTGGGCGCCAAGGCCGCACACATGTTGCCGGTGAAAAAACTCAAGCGTGTGTTTGCCAGCGTGCTGTATGTGCTGGCAGCCTATATGTTTTACAAAGGCATCACCAGTTAATTACTGAGGTACCAAGCACCACGGCGCTTGGTACTCAACAAGGCCCATCCACAAGGCCCAACCAGAACTCACGGCCAAGGCCAAACCAGCCAAGCGCACACCCCATGCGCCACTGCCCGTGGTCACGATTTGCCCGCCTCGCAGGCGCAACCAAACCCAAGGGCCAATCGTCAGCACCACCGCGCTGCCCAAGGCAAACAGCGCCATCACACCTGCGCCCTCTAGAGGGCTGTTGCTGAGTGCTGCCACCAAGAGCGCGCCATAGAGCAAACCACAAGGCATCAATGCCCACAAGACGCCGAGGATCACTGCACCGCCATTGCGCAGTTTGAGGTGAGCCGTCATGGTTTGCACACGACGCCAAATGCCGCGACCAAAGTCTTCCAGCCAAATGGGCTGCTCGCCGCGCCACAGCAACAAGCCACCGACCATGAAGGCGACGATGTGTAACAAAGTCCATAAGGGGCGAAACACCGCAGACTGCGTGCTCAACCAACCCACACCTTGCATGGTGCTGGCGGCCAAGGCGCCAAGCGCGCTATAGCCAATGACGCGCCCCAGTTGAAACAACAGCATGGCAGACATGCCCTGCCCGCCGTTTTGTTTTTGGGCCGCACGGCCAATGCCCGCACAAGCCGCACCGCACATGGCCAAGCAGTGCGGCCCACCCGCGAGCCCCATGAGGAGTGCGGTGAGAGCCAAAGTTGTGTTCATCAGATGATTTTAGAGAACCTGGCGCGGTTCTTGTCAGCTTGCAGGTATTTGTCAAACACCATGGCCACACCGCGCACAAAGAACCAACCGAGCTCGGTCACATGAATGCCGGTTTCATCAATCGTCAACAAGCCTTGTTCTTGCATGACGGCCAAAGCCTCCATCTCAGGGGCGAAGTATTGTTTGAAGTTGACCAAGTGCGACAACTCTACGGATTCAAACAGCACGCTGCCCTGACACATCAACGCCATGATGACGGTGCGACGTACCAGGTCGTCACGCGAGAGTGCCATGCCACGCACCACAGGCAATCGACCGTGGTTGAGCAAGTCGTAGTACTCATCCAAGGTCTTGACGTTTTGGCTGAAGGTTGGGCCCACGCGGCCAATCGAAGACACCCCCAAAGCAATCAGATCGCAATCGGGCTGCGTGCTGTAGCCTTGGAAGTTGCGGTGCAAGCGCCCTTGGCGCTTGGCCACCGCCAAAGCGTCGGTGGGCAATGCAAAATGATCCATGCCCACATACACATAGCCTGCGGCCATCAACACGCGCATCGCGCTAGAGAGCATGACCAGCTTAGACGCGGCAGGTGGCAAGTCTTGCGTGTGAATCCGACGCTGTGGCTTGAAGCGTTCAGGCAAATGTGCGTAGGCGTACAAGGCAATGCGGTCTGGGCGCAGCTGGGTGATTTTCTCCAGCGTGCGCTCAAAGGTTTCTGGCGTTTGCATGGGCAAGCCATAAATCAAATCGGCATTGATCGACTCAAAGCCTAGCTCACGCGCGGCGGCCACCAAGTCAAACACTTGCTCGGCAGGCTGAATGCGGTGCACCGCTTTTTGCACAGCCGGTTCAAAATCTTGCACACCAAAGCTCAGACGGTTAAAGCCTTGCTCGGCCAAGGCGGCCAAACGCTCACGGGTGACGGTGCGTGGGTCAATTTCGACCGAGTATTCGCCGCCGGGTGAAAATTGAAAATTACGACGCAGCATGGTCATAAGTTGCGCCAACTCGGCATCACTCAAAAAGGTGGGGCTACCGCCACCGAGGTGCAGCTGTGACACCACTTGGCCTTGACCCAAATGCGCAATATTCAGATCAACCTCGCGCTCCAAGTAATGCAAATACTCAGCCCCGCGTTCGTGGTGTTTGGTGATGATCTTGTTACAGGCACAGTAATAACACAGCGACTCGCAAAAGGGGATGTGCACATAGAGCGACAAGGGGTAGGCCTTGGCCGCTAAGCCATCGCGGCGCTGCTCCAACGCTCGCAAGTAATCCGCCTCGCCAAAAGCTTCCACAAAGCGGTCTGCCGTGGGGTATGAGGTGTAGCGAGGCCCTGCCACGTCATAACGCTGCAAAAGTTCTGGATTGATGACAAGAGAATGCATAAGTTCACATCTAGGTTTGCGCACCATAATAGGCGTGCGATCAATCTAAAAAGTTGACCTGCATCAACACAAACGACTGTTCGACCTCATGAATTCCACCAGTATCAAAGTCGCCTGTTCTAACTGCAATTTGCGCGAGCTCTGCATGCCTTTAGGCTTGAATGAGAGGGAAATGGAACGTGTCGATGAGGTGGTTGCTACGCGGCGCAAAGTACCTCGAGGTGATAACCTTTTTCGAAATGGCGATAAATTCAACGCGCTGTACGCCATTCGCACAGGTTTCTTTAAAACACGCATCTCAGCAGAAGATGGTCGCGATCAAGTCACGGGTTTTCAAATGGCGGGCGAGATCATTGGCCTTGATGGCATTGTGAGTGACCACCACACCTGTGATGCCGTGGCGTTAGAAGATGCCGAAGTGTGCGTGATGCCGTTTGATCGCATTGAAGAACTGTCGCGCGAAATCACATCGCTGCAACGCCATGTGCACAAGATCATGAGCCGTGAAATCGTGCGCGAAAACGGCGTGATGTTGCTCTTGGGCAGCATGCGCGCCGAAGAGCGTTTGGCCGCCTTTTTACTCAATCTCGTGCAGCGCTTGCACGCGCGTGGCTTCTCTCAATCCGAGCTGGTGCTGCGCATGACTCGCGAAGAAATTGGCAGCTACTTGGGCCTGAAGTTAGAGACCGTGAGTCGCACTTTTTCGAAGTTTGTGGAAGATGGCATTGTTGAAGTCAAACAACGCCATGTCCGCATTTTGAACGCCGATGGGCTCAAGCTCATCGTGAACACGCAAACCTGCCAATAAGTTTTAAGGTTTGGCAGGCGCAGCCTTTGGCGTCACCACGTGGTTGCGTGCTTGCATGGCAGGCGCGAGCTGGATGTCTTTTTCAGCTGCCAGCGTTTGATTGATGTTCAAACCACGTTTGTAATAGTCGTCCGCAATCACGGGGTCAGGCGTGCGAATCGCAATCGCCAAGGTCACAAACCCTGCAACGACCACTGCCGCAGGCCCCGCAATGATGAGCCAAACATGGCCATATTGCCACCAAGGCTTGGTATCAGTTTTGTCTTGTTGCATACGGTGTTACCTAGGAACGATGAACACAGACTTTTCGATTGCGACCTCGTCGGTACCCAAAGCCTGAACTTCAAACTCAATTTTGTGCGAACCACTGGGCACCGAACCATAAGGGATATCGGCGCGCAGCACAACCCAACGCGCTTGGGCTGGCTCGACCAACACGTCAGTGTCTGTCGTGATCTTGACGTTGGGCAACCCCTTCACCTTCAAGTGGTACGTTTGCGCATGCTCTGCGGCATTCATGATCTGCAATCGGTACACGTTTTCTAAAGTGCCCTCTTCCGTGATCCGAGACAAGGTCGAGCGATCTCGCACCACGTCCACCTTGAACGGGGTACGCAGGCCAATTGAGACCAACAAGCCCAGCGTCACGGCCACCAAAATCATGGTGTAAATCTGAATCCGAGGACGCATCACGCGTTGCCACATTTGCTTGGATGTCCACTTGTTGTCCATCGCATTTTGCGTGGAGTAGCGCACCAAACCACGGGCATAACCCAGTTTGTCCATCACGGTGTCACAGACATCGGCACAAGCACCGCAGCCAATGCACTCGTATTGCAAGCCATTGCGGATATCAATGCCAGTGGGACACACTTGGACGCACAAAGTGCAATCCACGCAAGCGCCTAAATTCAAGGCCACAGGATCGGCGCTCTTGGAGCGTGGGCCACGGGGCTCGCCGCGTTCAGCGTCGTAGGTGACGATGAGGGTGTCGTTGTCAAACATCGCACTTTGAAAGCGCGCGTAAGGACACATGTACTTGCACACCTGCTCGCGCATGAAGCCCGCATTGCCGTATGTGGCAAAGGCGTAGAAGAACACCCAGAAAAGTTCCCATGAGCTCATTTGAGTCAGGAAGAACTCCATCGCCAATTCGCGGATGGGGGTGAAATAGCCCACAAAAGTAAAGCCAGTCCAGATCGAGAAGAAGATCCAAACGATGTGCTTGTACCATTTCTTCACCAGCTTTTCGAGTGAGAAATCTGCGTCATCCAATCGGATGCGGGCAGAACGATCACCCTCAATTTTGTGCTCGATCCACAAGAAAATTTCGCTGTAAACGGTTTGCGGACAGGCGTAGCCACACCACAAACGCCCCGCCACCGCCGTGAACAAAAACAGCGCCAAGGCTGAAATCACGAGTAAGCCAGTGAGGTAGATGAAGTCTTGCGGATACAAGACCAAGCCAAAAATATAAAAACGGCGCGAAGCCAAATCGAACAACACGGCTTGGCGTGTGCCCCACTCCACCCAAGGCAAGCCGTAAAAAATCAGCTGCGTCAGGGCAACAAAAATCCAGCGCCAATAAGCAAAGATACCCTCAACAGAGCGAGGGTAGATTTTTTTCGATGCAGCATAAAGCGAAACCATCGCCTCGTCCGCAGAGCCCGAAGGCTCTGGAACGATGGGGATGGTCTTGCGCTGCTTGGAGTCGTCAGCAGAATTCAAAATGTATTACTTCGTGGCAGCAGGTTTATTTGAAAAGCCCCAGACATAAGCAGTCAACACGTGAATTTGTGACTCAGTCAAACGGCCTTCTTGTGCAGGCATTTGGTTCACTTTGCCGTTGTTGATCATGGCCGTGATGGCCTCTTCGCCCCATCCGTGCAACCAAATTTTGTCGGTCAAGTTGGCAGAGCCCACGGCTTGCATACCCTTGCCATCCGCACCGTGACATGCAGCGCATGCACCGAACTTGGATTTACCCAAAGCTGCACGCACGGAGTCGTGTGGGCTACCAGACAAGCTCAACACATAGTGCGAGACATTGCGGATGTCGTCAGGCGTCCCCACAGCAGCAGCCATGGGAGGCATTTGACCAATACGACCTTTGGTGATGGTTTCTTTGATCTTGTCAGGCGTACCACCGTGCAACCAGTCGTTGTCGGTCAAGTTAGGGAAGCCCTTAGAACCACGTGCGTCAGAGCCGTGGCACTGTGCACAGTTGTTCATGAACAAGCGCTCACCCACAGCCATGGCTTTGGGGTCTTGAGAGAGTTGCTCGGGGGTTTGTGCGTTGAATGCAGCATACAAAGGCTCGAGTTCTTTGTTGGCCTTGGCCACTTCAGCTTCGTATTGACCCGCCGATGTCCAGCCCAACTTGCCTGCATAACCACCCAAACCAGGGTAAGCAATGAAGTACACCGCAGCAAACACCATGGTGATGATGAACAGCCACAACCACCAACGTGGCAGAGGGTTATTCATTTCGCGCAGGTCTTCGTCCCACACGTGGCCGGTGGTGCCGTCTTCTTCGTGTGCCGACACTTTAACTTTGGCCGAGAACCACAACAAAAATGCGCAGTACACAATGCCAAAAATGGAGATGGCCGACACGAAGACAGACCAAAAATTACTTGTGAAATCACTCATGATTCGATTCCTTTACAAAGGCCTCAGGCCTTAGTCTTGATCGAGGGGCAGCTTCGATGCTGCCTCAAAATCTTCTTTGTTACGTCGAGAAAAAGCCCACACCATGATGCCAATGAACACAGCAAATGACAGCAGCGTTGTGATGATTCGCAGATCATTGACATCCATGGGGTGTCTCCTTATTTGAGCGCGAGGCCCAGTGACTGGAGGAAAGCAATCACAGCTTCCAGTTCGGTTTTACCCGCAACGTCTTCTGAGGCTTTAGCGATTTCTTCATCCGTATAAGGCACGCCCACTGTGCGCAATGCCTTCATGTGTGCAGGCATTGCAGCTGCATCCACTGTGTTCTTCAACAACCATGGGTATTCAGGCATGTTGGACTCAGGCACCACATCGCGTGGGTTGTTCAAGTGAACACGGTGCCATTCGTCGCTGTACTTGCCGCCCACGCGGGCCAAATCTGGACCGGTGCGCTTGCTACCCCACTGGAAGGGGTGGTCATACACAGACTCACCAGCCACTGAGTAGTGGCCATAGCGCAAAGTTTCCGCACGGAAAGGACGAATCATTTGTGAGTGACAGTTGTAGCAACCTTCACGCACATACACATCACGACCAGCCAACTGCAAAGCAGTCAACGGCTTCACACCCGTGACGGGTTCAGTCGTGGATTTTTGGAAGAACAAGGGCACGATCTCAACCAAACCGCCGAAGGCGACGGCGATCAAGATCAGCACGATCATCAAAAAGTTGCTGGTCTCCACGCGAGCGTGGGAAAAGCCTTTGGAATTGTTATCAGACATTTATTTCTCCTCAGGCGTGTGCAGGTGCTGGAATGGCCACGCTGACAGTTTGACCGCCGATGGCTGTCTTCACAACGTTCCACAACATGATGACCATGCCGCTCAAGTACAACAGGCCGCCGCACACACGAATCACGTAGAACGGATAGGTGGCTTTGACAGACTCAACGAAGGTGTACGTCAATGTGCCGTCCGCGTTGATCGCGCGCCACATCAAACCTTGCATCACACCGGCAATCCACATGGCAGCGATGTACAACACGATACCGATAGTGGCCAACCAGAAGTGGACCTCAATCGCCTTGACGCTGAACATTTCCTTGCGGCCGAACAACTTAGGAATCAAGTAGTAGATAGAACCCATGGACACCAAGCCCACCCAGCCCAAAGCACCTGAGTGCACATGGCCAACGGTCCAGTCTGTGTAGTGGCTCAAAGCGTTCACAGTTTTGATGGCCATCATGGGGCCCTCGAAGGTGGACATGCCGTAGAACGACAAAGACACGATCAAGAAGCGCAAGATAGGGTCGTCGCGCAGTTTGTGCCATGCGCCAGACAGGGTCATGATGCCGTTGATCATGCCGCCCCAGCTAGGTGCCAACAACACCAAAGAGAACACCATACCGACCGACTGAGTCCAGTCAGGCAACGCGGTGTAGTGCAAGTGGTGAGGACCCGCCCACATGTAAGTGAAGATCAAAGCCCAGAAGTGGACGATCGACAAGCGATACGAGTACACAGGGCGACCCGCTTGCTTAGGGATGAAGTAATACATCATGCCCAAGAAACCAGCCGTCAAGAAGAAGCCGACCGCGTTATGGCCGTACCACCACTGCACCATCGCATCTTGTGCGCCAGCGTAAGCAGAGTAAGACTTTAAGAAGCCAGCAGGAATGGCAGCACTGTTGACGATGTGCAACAAAGCCACCGCGATGATGAATGCACCGTAGAACCAGTTAGCAACATAGATGTGCTTGATCTTGCGGGTACCAACCGTACCGAAGAAGACCACCGCGTAGGCAACCCACACCACAGCGATCAAGATGTCGATAGGCCACTCGAGTTCAGCGTATTCTTTGCCTTGGGTGAAACCCAAAGGCAAGCTCACAGCCGCCAACAAGATCACCAGCTGCCAACCCCAGAAGGTGAAGGAAGCCAGCTTAGGCAAGAACAAAGCGGTGTGACACGTGCGCTGCACCACGTAGTAGCTGGTGGCAAACAAAGCGCAACCGCCAAACGCAAAAATCACCGCATTGGTGTGCAATGGACGCAAACGGCCATAGGTCAACCATGGGATACCAAAGTTGAGTTCGGGCCAAGCCAGTTGAGAGGCGATGATCACGCCCACCAACATGCCAACTACGCCCCAAACCACCGCCATGATGGAAAACTGCCGTACAACGGTATCGTTGTAAACGGCTTGCTCTGATGAGTTCATCGGTCACCTTTCATTTTTCAAACCAGTATCCTCAAATCGCCCTTGCGGGGTATTGATTCAAATCAATCGTCTCGAAGAATACGCTCGCCTTCTTGCTCCACACTGTCAAATTGGCCCCTGTGAATGGCCCACCAAAGGCCACCCAAGATAAAAAGCACCAACAGCACCGACAGCGGGATCAACAAATACAAGATATCCATCAAAATCCTTTGGTGAGTCGTAAAGAATTCAATACAACCCACAACGAGCTCAACGCCATGCCCAGCCCAGCCAGCCACGCAGGCAACCAGCCCACCACAGCCAATGGCACACACAAAGCGTTGTAAGCCGCAGCCCACACCAAGTTTTGCTTGACCACCCGTAGGGTATGTCTTGCCAACTTAATGCTTTGCGCCACCACCAACAAGCTGCCGCCCATCAACACCAAGTCCGATTTGGACTGAGCCAAGGGCACAGCGATGCCAAATGCCATGGACACATGGGCGCCCGCCAAGACCGGGCCATCATTCAGGCCATCCCCCACCATGGCAACCCGCGCGCCTTGCGACTGCGCAGCTTGCATGCGTGAGAGCTTGTCTTGCGGCGTACACGCCCCAAATGCTTGGGAAATGCCGACCTCTTGTGCCACTTGCTGAGCTGATTCAGGTCGATCACCTGACAGGAGCCACACATCGACGTTCAGATCTTTCAGCGCTTGGACGGTTTGCACCGCATCTGCGCGAACATCTTCCGACAACTGCCAGCTCGCTAACCACTCGTTTTCAGTGCACAAGTGTACTTGGCAAACACTGGCTTTATCGGGTATTCCCTTGGATTTTGGCGCACAAAACCTAGCCGAGCCCAAGCGCAACAGACCGTCGACACGCCCCTCCAAACCCAGACCAATCATTTCGTTTACATCTTGTGCCTCGATGACGTCGACCCGACCTGTCGCCTCCTGTACCTTGACCAAGGCGCGCGACAAAGGATGCAAGGAATGCTTGGCCAAAGCCACCGCCAAACTCAAGGCGTATTCGGGCGTCACCCCCTCGGCAGTAATGACCTGCGCGGTGCGCTGGCCATCTTGGGTGAGCGTGCCCGTTTTGTCGAAAATCAAGGTGTCAATTTCAGCCAAAGACTCCAAGGCTTGCAGGTTACGCACCAACACGCCATGCCGCGCCAAGTTGCCCGCTGCCGCCAACATCGCAGCAGGTGTCGCGAGTGACAAGGCGCACGGACAGGTCACCACCAGCACCGCCACCGCCACCATCAGCGCATGCCCAGGATTGGTCGGCCACCAATACACGGCCGACAAAGCAGCCAGCACCAAGACGCCAATTAAAAAAGGTTTGGCAATGCGGTCCGCCAGTTGCGCCAAACGAGGTTTTTGCAGTGACGCGTTTTCCATCAAGGACACGATCTGCGAGAACTGCGTGCCCTCGCCCACTTGCAACACCCGCACAGTGACGATGCCGCTCAGGTTATGACTGCCTGCTACCACGGCATCCCCCACGCCACGCGCTTGCGGATGCGATTCGCCCGTCAGCAAGGCCTCATCCGCCAAGGTCTGACCTTGCAAAATCACGCCGTCCGCAGGAAAACTTTCTGCGGGTGACACACGAATCACATCACCCACCATCACGCGGCGTACGGCCACGCGCTCAAACTCACCACTGGGCAGCTGACGCTCCACGCTATCGGGCAAGCGGTTCATCAAAGCTTCCAGTGCGCCTGCCGTGCGGTCGCGCACGCGCAGCTCTAGCCATCGACCCGTGAGCAGGAAAAACACAAACATGGTGAGCGAGTCGTAATAGACCTCGGCGCCAAAAACACCCTCAGGCTCAAACGTGGCCACGGAGCTCAACAAGAAGGTGATCACCATGCCCAAAGCCACGGGCAAATCCATGCTCACGCGCTGTGCACGAATGTCACGCATGGCATTGCTGAAAAACGGACCACACGAAAACAACACCACAGGCAGCGTCAACACCCATGAAGCCCAACGCAACAAAAACACCATATCGGGCGTGATGTCACCCTCTTTTGCCACATACGCGGGATAGGCATACATCATGACTTGCATCATGCAAAAGCCTGCCACCAGCCAACGCCACAGAGCACGACGCCCCTCTTCATGACGCGCTTGGCGCAAGCTGCTGTCGGCGGCAGGCAATGCGCTGTAACCAGCTTGGGAGATGGCCGCCATCCATGCCGATGGTTTGACCTTCGCCTCAGACCACACCACTTTGGCGCGGTGCGTGGCGGCATTGACCTCGGCCGACTGCACACCAGGCACTGACATCAAAGCCTCCTCCACCGTGAAGGCGCAAGCGGCGCAGTGCATGCCTTGAATCACCACATGGGAGTCCCAACAGTCAGCTTGACCTTGTTGCGTGGGTTTGTGTTGTTGGCTGAAACGCAACCACTCTTGGCGGTCGTCGAGAAGTTCAACCATCGATGTATCAGAATGCATAAGGGGTGTAGCCTAACGGCTTCGTCTAACCAGAACTTGACGTGCATCAACACGAGACACACGACATGCGTTAAGCTTCGGTCGAAATCAACAAAAGGAGCAGTTAATGTACAAACGAATTTTGGTAGCCACAGATGGCTCTACTTTGTCCAAGAAAGCCATTTCAAGCGCCATTGAACTGGCTGCGTTGAGCGGTGCTGAACTCATTGCCGTCAAAGTCACACCACGTTACCCACAAAGCTACTTTGAAGGCTCTTTGCCTTTGACCGCAACTGAGGTTTCAAAAATTGAAAAGGGTTGGACGGACAACGCTCAAAAAGTGTTGGATGCTGTTGCCAAAACTGCCAAAGCCAAAGGTGTCACGGCCAAGACTGTCGTCGTGAAGTCTGACATTGTCTCTGACGCGCTGATTGCTGCTGCAAAGAAACACAAAGCCGACTTGATTGTGATGGCCTCACACGGCCGCCGTGGCATCAAGCGCTTGTTGTTGGGCAGCGAAACACAGCAAGTGTTGACCCACGCCAGCGTGCCCGTGTTGGTGCTGCGTTAATCACGCCTGCATAGCTCACAAAAAAGCCGCTCTGTTGAGCGGCTTTTTCTTTGGTTTGAAAACCTAGGCTTTCGCATCAAGCCGCTAAGCGTTGCTTGGCAGCTTGGTACTCACGCTTCAAGCGCGCCACTAACTCTGCCGCAGGCACTACCGCCCTCACCGCGCCAATGCCTTGACCGCAGCCCCAAATGTCTTTCCAAGCCTTTTGTGCACCACCACCAAAATTCATTTTGCTGGGGTCGCTTTCGGGCAGATGGTCTGGGTCCAATCCTGCTTTACGAATGGAGGGTGCCAAGTAATTGCCGTGCACGCCTGTGAACAAATTGCTCAACACAATGTCATCAGATGTGCCATCGACCACGGCTTGTTTGTAATCGTCCGCAGCCCGCGCCTCATCGGTCGCGATGAAGGCCGAACCAATGTAGGCAAAGTCGGCCCCCATCGCTTGGGCGGCCAGCACCGCACCGCCAGTGGCGATAGAACCGCTCAATGCCACTGGGCCGTCAAACCACTCGCGAATTTCTTGCACCAAAGCAAACGGGCTTTTCACGCCCGCATGGCCGCCAGCGCCAGCAGCCACCGCGATCAAACCATCCGCACCCTTTTCAACCGCTTTCTTGGCGAACTTGTTGTTGATGACATCGTGCAACACGATGCCGCCATAGCTGTGCGCCGCTGCGTTGATGTCTTCACGTGCACCGAGTGAGGTGATGATGATCGGCACCTTGTACTTCACGCACAACGCCATGTCGTGCTCCAAGCGGTCGTTGCTTTTGTGCACGATTTGGTTGATGGCAAACGGCGCAGCAGGTTGGTCTGGGTGCTCACGGTTGTGCGCCGCCACTGCCTCGGTGATTTCAATCAACCATTCTTCGAGTTGTTCAGTAGGACGCGCATTGAGCGCAGGCATAGAGCCCACCACGCCCGCCTTGCATTGCGCAATCAACAGCTTGGGGTTGCTGATGATGAACAGCGGAGACGCGATGACGGGGAATTTGAGCGAATCAAAAACAGCAGGGAGTTTGGACATGCATCACGCTTTCAAAAATTGCGTGCCTCAAGGCACAGGGTGTTTGATCCAAGCAGAGATTTGAGCCACGGCCTCAGGCTCCATCTCGATATAGCCATGGTAATGAAAGGCTTCACACGGTGAGCCTGTGGGGTTTTGTCCGCCCTCAACTTCCATGTACTTCTTCACAGGCGCTGCAGTGAGCTTTGAAATCAAGCGTTCTGCCAAATAAGGCGGTGTGAGTTTGCAACTGTCTTTGGCGTATTGATGCACCAGCACGGGTACGGTCAGTTTGTTCAAAGCCAAATCAGACACAGAACCACCAAGCTGTTGGCCGCTCAGCGTGGCGGTTAACACCACGCCTTGCACAACAGGCCCGAGATCAATGCCGGCAGCCGCGGCACTGATCGTGCCTTGGCTGGTACCAATCAACCAGATGGGCACATTGCTGCGTGCGCGAATGTCTTGCACCACCGCACGCACATCCGAAAAATGCTCAGGGGACTGACGAAACACGGGACTGAGCTTTGGCATATCGCTGGGGTTGCCCATCAACGCCACATTGAAACCCGCCTTCGTAAATTCATCACGACTGCGTATCAAAAAGTTGCCAGACTTAGGCGCCCCGTCACGATAACCAATACCGCCGGTGCCCCCCGAAAACAGCACAACGGTTGTCGCCGCACCCTCTCTCGGCATCCACCAGTAACTGGTCGTCACATCGGGACGTGTGTTGACCAGAACCAATTTATCAGTGGCCCAACTCGGAACCACAACACACCAAGCCAGCACACTGGCAAGTAAAGCACGAAGCCAACCAGCTTGCATGTCGGCTGCGCCTTGCATGCGTTGGGTGTTAGAACGCGTCGAGCGCCAACTCAGTCACGCTGTCAGCACCGTCCACGATGCTGTCGCGCAGGCCTGGCACTTTGGTCAGGATGTGGTCTGCATAGAAACGCGCCGTGGTGATTTTGGATTGCATGAACACCGCATCGTTGCCCTTGACTAGCTCAGCCTCTGCCACCAACAAGGCACGTGCCATTTGCCAACCAGCCACCAAGTTGCCCGTGAGCATGAGGTAAGGCACGCTGCCTGCAAACACTGCATTGGGGCTGGCTTTGGCGCCTGCCACCACGAAGTCCACCACATTCAAGAAGGCTTCGCGGGCGGCCTTCAAGCGTGCGGCCATTGCCTTGGCGTTGGCACTGCCGCTCTTGAGCAAGTCAGCTTCGGTGTTGGCAATTTGGGCCGCGATGCCTTTGGCTGTTTGGCCACCATCACGGCCAGTCTTGCGACCAATCAAATCGTTGGCCTGAATGGCGGTGGTGCCTTCGTAAATCGTCAAAATTTTGGAATCACGGTAGTACTGCGCTGCACCTGTTTCTTCGATGAAACCCATGCCGCCGTGCACTTGCACACCGAGGCTGGTGACTTCCAAACTCATCTCGGTGCTAAAGCCTTTGACCAAAGGCACCAAAAATTCGTAGAAGGTCAAGTTGTCTTTGCGCGTGTCAGCATCTGGGTGGTGGTGCGACGCGTCATACGCCGCAGCAGCCACCGTGGCCATGGCGCGGCAACCTTCGGTGTAGGCACGCATGGTCATCAACATGCGGCGCACATCGGGGTGGTGAATGATGGGCGCACTGGTTTTCATGCTGCCATCCACAGGGCGGCTTTGCACGCGGTCACGTGAGAAAGTCACTGCCTTTTGGTACGCACGCTCAGCAATCGAGATACCTTGCACACCCACGGCGTAACGGGCGGCGTTCATCATGATGAACATGTATTCAAGGCCACGGTTTTCTTCGCCGACAAGAAAGCCAATTGCACCGCCGTGGTCGCCATACTGCAACACGGCTGTGGGGCTGGCTTTGATGCCCATCTTGTGCTCGATGCTTACGCAATGCACATCGTTGCGTGCGCCCAGTGAACCGTCTTTGTTCACCATGAATTTAGGCACCACAAACAAGCTGATGCCCTTCACGCCTTCAGGCGCGCCTTGCACACGGGCCAACACCAAGTGAATGATGTTCTCGGCCATGTCGTGTTCACCGTAGGTGATGAAAATTTTGGTACCAAACACTTTGTAGGTGCCGTCTGGCAAAGGCTCGGCGCGGGTGCGCACGGCCGCCAAGTCAGAGCCCGCTTGTGGCTCGGTCAAGTTCATCGTGCCGGTCCATTCGCCCGAGATGAGTTTCTCAAGGTAAGTAGCTTTCAACTCGTCAGAGCCAGCCGTCAACAAAGCTTCAATCGCACCGTCAGTCAACATCGGGCACAAAGCAAAACTCATGTTGGCCGAGTTGAGCATTTCGCCACACGCAGCACCAATGGTTTTGGGCAAGCCTTGACCACCAAAGTCTGCAGGGTGTTGCAGGCTTTGCCAGCCGCCTTCGCAATACTGCTGGTAGGCCTCTTTAAAGCCAGGCGTGGTGGTGACGTGGCCATCTTTGAAGAATGAGGGGTTCTTATCGCCTTCCCAATTCAAAGGCACGAGCACGGACTCGTTCAACTTCGCGCATTCTTCTAGCACAGCTTGGGCGGTTTCCACGCCCATGTCTTCGAACGCAGGAATTTGGGCAACTTGTTCGAGGCCAGCCAAGTGTTCCATATTGAACACCATGTCTTTGATGGGGGCGATATAGCTCATTTTTTATGTCTCCAAAAATTCAATACAAAAAAAGGCACCCCGAAGAGTGCCTTTTCACAGAAGGTTTAAAGCGCTGCAACCAGCTCTGGCACAGCCACAAACAGGTCAGCCTCCAAGCCGAAGTCCGCCACGCTGAAGATCGGCGCCTCTGGGTCTTTGTTGATGGCCACGATCACCTTGCTGTCTTTCATGCCGGCCAAGTGTTGAATCGCGCCGCTGATGCCGCAGGCCACATACAACTGAGGCGCCACGATCTTGCCGGTTTGACCCACTTGCAAATCGTTGGCGGCGTAGCCTGCGTCCACGGCGGCGCGGCTGGCACCAATGGCGGCACCGAGCTTGTCGGCCAAGGGAATCATGACTTCGTCAAACTTCTCTGAGCTGCCCAAGGCACGGCCACCGGAGACGATGATCTTGGCGGCTGTCAGTTCGGGGCGATCACTCTTGGTGACTTCACGGCCCACGAAGCTGCTCTTGCCTGAGTCAGCTGCAGCTGTTGCAGTTTCCACTGCAGCAGAGCCACCAGTAGAAGCTGCAGCATCAAAACCTGTGGTGCGCACGGTGATGACTTTCACAGCATCTGTGCTTTGCACAGTAGCAATCGCATTACCTGCATAGATGGGGCGCTCAAACGTGTCTGGGCTGTCCACCTTGGTGATGTCACTGATTTGGCCCACATCCAGCTTGGCGGCCACGCGCGGTGCCACGTTCTTACCTGCGGCTGTCGCTGGGAACAAGATGTGGGTGTAGTTACCAGCGATGGCCAGCACTTGGGCTGCGACGTTCTCAGCCAAACCGGCTTCCAGAGTGACGCCATCGGCATGAATGACTTTGCTCACGCCTGCGATTTGCGCAGCAGCCGCTGCAGCGGCACCAGCGTTGTGGCCTGCGACCAGCACATGCACGTCAGCGCCAATAGCGGCTGCGGCTGTCACGGTGTTCAAAGTAGCGCCTTTGATGGAGGCGTTGTCGTGTTCTGCAATAACGAGGGATGTCATGTGTATTTCTCCTGCGTTTCTAAATTAAATGACCTTGGCCACGTTCTTGAGCTTGTCCACCAAAGTGGCCACATCCGGCACCTTGATGCCCGCGCTACGCTTGGCAGGCTCGACCACTTTGAGGGTCTTGATGCGAGGAGCCACATTCACACCGAGGTCTTCAGGCTTGAACACATCGAGTTGCTTCTTCTTGGCCTTCATGATGTTAGGCAAGGTCACATAGCGAGGCTCGTTCAAACGCAAGTCAGTCGTGATGACTGCTGGTAGGCTGATAGAGAGAGTTTCCAAACCGCCATCGACTTCGCGGGTCACGCTGGCTTTGTCGCCCGCCACTTCCACTTTGGAAGCAAACGTGGCTTGGGGCATGTCTGCCAAAGCTGCCAACATCTGGCCGGTTTGGTTGCAGTCATCGTCAATCGCTTGTTTGCCCAAAATCACCAAGCCTGGTTGCTCTTTGTCGACCAAGGCTTTGAGCAGCTTGGCCACGGCCAAAGGTTGCAGTTCTTCAGCGGTCTCCACCAAGATGCCGCGGTCTGCACCAATGGCCATCGCGGTGCGCAAGGTTTCTTGGCATTGGGTCACGCCACAAGACACGGCGATGACTTCGGTGACCACGCCTTTTTCTTTGAGACGCACGGCTTCTTCCACCGCGATTTCATCGAACGGGTTCATGCTCATCTTGACGTTCGCAATGTCAACGCCCGAGTTGTCCGACTTGACGCGGACCTTGACGTTGTAGTCCACCACGCGTTTGACAGCGACCAAAACTTTCATGGCAAAAGCTCCAATTTTTAGAATTAAACAGATTGACGTTTACGTAAACGTAACATTGTAGGGATCAAAGTCGTCATTTTATCGAACGACCGTGCTTTTCTAGGGAAGTCCCTAGGAAAATCTTAGGCTGGATGGCGCAACACCACCTCTTGCGGCGAATGCACCAACACCACGCCAGCCGCGCGCAAAGCACTCAGCGCTGCGATGTTGACACGCGAACGCGTCAGCGATTGGCCATTGACAGGGTCTTCCATCCAAAAGTTGAGGTTGAATCGTAAACCTTGGGGAGCAACCTCCCCCAAGAGGGCCTGAGGTGCGGGGTCGGACAACACCCACTCTGCGCTCAGTGCAGCTTGAACCAAGACGTCTTGCACACGCAGCACATCACTCTCCAAGCCAACCCAAAAGGTACAGGTCTGTAACAAGTGACGGCTTTCCAGCGACAAATTTTCAACCCGCTGCGTGAGCAACAACTCATTGGGCACCACCGATTCACTGCCGTTGCTGGCACGCACCAAGGTGTAGCGGGTTTTGATGTCGGTCACGCGGCCTTCAAAGCCATCCACGCGCACAAAATCACCAATGCGCAGCGAGCGCTCCAGCAAGATGACAAAACCACTCACATAGTTGGCCGCCAGTTTCTGCAAACCAAAACCAATCCCCACACCCAAAGCACCGCCCAGCACCGACAACGCCGTCAAATCGAAGCCCAAGGATGACAAGGCAAACAAGGTGCCAATCACCAACAGCAGCACGCGCAAGGCGTTGGCGGCGACTTTGCGCATGGACAAGTCTTCAAACGCACGGTTGAGCACGCGTTGCTCCAGCGTGGCCGACAACCAAAGCGCCAGCACCAACACAAAACCAGAGGTGAACACCACTTCAAACACGTGCGTCACGCTGATGCGGGTTTTGCCCAGCATGAACTCCAAGCCATCGAGCTCTTGCATCATGGGGCCCCACAAACCCGTGAACCACAGCACGGCCAAACCCCACGCCACCCAAGACACCACTTGCTCCAAGATGCGAGCACCCCGCGACGTTGGGAACACCGCCGCCAACACACGTGCAATCAAGCGAATCAGCACCAGCGACACCAACACCGGCAAGGCCAGTTTAAGCAGGGGCACACGTTGGAATTTGATCAACACCAGCTTCAAGCCATAGGTCAAGACCAAGGCCAACGTCGGCAACAACACACCATCCATCAGGCGGCGGCCAAACAAAATTGAGCCCCGTGCGGTGTGATGCCGACCCAAGGCCCAGCTCAAGCCCCAAGCCAACGCTAAGCACAGCGCCAAACCAGCGAGCTCTAGCGCAATCGCTGGACTTTGCAAGTCCAGCAACCATTCTTGTAATTCGTTCATCCGTTAAATATCCGCCAATACGCGCAAATGCGCTTCCACGCTGCGACTCAGCGCACTCAGATCGTAGCCGCCCTCCAGACAAGACACGATGCGGCCTTGCGCATGACGAGCAGCGATCTCACGCAAGCGATACGTGATCCAGCTGTAGTCTTGTTCGGTCAAGCCCATTTGGCCCATGTCGTCTTCACGGTGCGCATCAAAACCAGCGCTGATGAAAATCATCTCGGGCTTGAACGCTTCTAAGCGTGGCACCCAATGCATTTCAATCAACTCACGCACCTCCATGCCCTTGGTGTAGGCTGGCACAGGAATGTTGAGCATGTTGGCTGCTGGGTGTTCGGTGCCACTGTGTGGGTAAAACGGATGCTGGAAAAAGCTAACCATCAACACACGGTCATCGCCGCTCAGGATGTCTTCGGTGCCATTGCCGTGGTGCACATCAAAATCCACCACCGCCACACGCTTCAACCCGTGGCGCTCTAAAGCGTATTTGGCCGCAATCGCCACATTGTTGAAAAAGCAAAAGCCACCCGCTTTGTTGCGGGAAGCGTGATGACCTGGTGGCCGAATGGCGCAAAACGCATTGCTCAACTCACCTGCAATCACCGCATCGGTGGCGGCCACCGCAGCGCCCGCCGAAGCCAAGGCGGCTCTCCACGTGTAGCTGTTGATGTTGGTGTCTGAATCCAAGTGACCATAAGCGGGACCACCCGCAGCCATGTCTTCGATCAGCTGGTCTGACAAACCGCGCAACGACGCGATGTACATGCGGTCGTGCGCCAGTTCGATGTCTGCCAAGGGTGCTTCGGGCGCTTCCATGGGCGTCAGCCCGTGGTCAACGCCGCTGATGAGCAAGCGGTCTTGGATGGCGCTGAGCCGCTCTGGGCATTCAGGATGCCCCTCTCCCATCTCGTGCTTCATGCACATGGGATGCGTGTAATAGCCTGTTTTACTCATCTCGTCTGCCTCGGTTCTTCTTCAAGTCAGCTTACCATGTGGACCTTGCTTTTTCCCTTGCAAACACCGCGTGAAACCCCATACATCCCCGCTTTACATGGCTTTGCAGCCAAGCCTTGCGTTACGTCAAATCACCCTCGCCTTGTTGTTACTGTTGGCGGCACTGACGGGCGAAGCCTCTGCCAAATCGCATACAAAAGCACGTAAAGCGGTTTCACGCCAAGCCCCTACCCACGGGCCGGTGTACGGAAAAACAGCCGAAGCCATCGCACTGGCCGATGAACTGGCCCAAGAGCACAAGCTGCCCAAAGCGTGGGTGCGTGACCAAATCAGCAAAGCGCAGTTTTTAAAAGGCGTGCCCAAGATGGTGCTGCCCCCCACCGTGCCCACGGCCAAGAATTGGCACGCTTACCGCGAACGCTTCATTGAAAACCGCCGCATCGACGCGGGCACGCAGTTTTGGCAAACCTACCAAAGCGCCCTCGCCCGTGCAGAGCAAACCTATGGCGTACCTGCAGAAATGATTGTGGGCATCATTGGTGTGGAAACGTTTTACGGTCAAAACATGGGCAACTACCGCGTGCTCGATGCCCTGACCACGCTCACCCTCAACTTCCCCGCCTCACACCCACGCGCGGCTGAACGCCAAACGTTTTTCAAATCAGAGCTTGGCCACTTCTTGGTTCAAGCGCACAGCCAAGGCGATGCCGGCGCGACTGGTAGCTTTGCCGGCGCCATGGGCTGGCCCCAGTTCATGCCATCCAGTGTGACCAAGTTTGCGGTGGACTTTGATGGTGATGGCCGCATTGATTTGCGCAACAGCCCCGTAGACGCGATTGGCTCGGTGGCCAACTACTTCAAAGCCTTTGGTTGGCAAACCGGCATGCCCACGCACTACCCCGTGAGCTTTGATGAAGCCCGTTTGGACAAACCCACCTTGCTGGCTCCCGACATCTTGCCCTCGTTCAGCGTGAGTAACTTCACCGCCAAAGGCGCGGTGCTGGACGAACAAGCGCAAAAGCACAACGGCTCACTGGCTTTGGTCGAGTTGTTCAATGGCGATGAGGCCCCCAGCTACGTGGCGGGCACCGATAACTTTTATGTGGTCACCCGCTACAACTGGAGCAGCTACTACGCGCTGGCGGTGATTGAGCTGGGCGAAGCGGTCAAAGCGAATCGTGCGTTGACTGCTATGCAATCGAGCGCACGTTAATGACAAGGAGACGCCATGTACGAGTCAATGAAGCATCCGCCGTTACCTTTGAAACGTTTTATACGACGCCTGATCACTCATTTTTTTGCTGCAATGACACTTTTAGGAGGGTCATTGATCGTAGGCATGTACGGATACGAACGCCTTGAACAACTGTCTTGGCGCGATGCGTTCTTAAACTCCGCGATGCTTTTAGGTGGAATGGGGCCTGTCAATACACCCACAACAGATGCAGGCAAGATATTCGCTGGCGTGTATGCGCTGTATGCCGGCTTGTTTTTTTTGGTGACAGTTGGAATTATGTTCACACCTGTTTTGCACCGAATCATGCATACATTTCATTGGAATGATGAGTCGTCAAGCGGTGACTGATACGGATCGAACGCCCGCTGACGCTTAGTCTTTAGGCAGGCTAGGCTTGTCATGGACTTCACGCACCACGGCGTCTTCCACCACGTCGACTTTGGGGTCCCATTGCTGAGCGTGTCCATGCGCTTCATGCCATTGCCCATCGCTGGTGCGAGACCAACTGGACCAGCTTGAACGCTGCCCCGTCTGCATGCCTTTGCGCATCGCTTGGATTTGTTGCCACATCATCAGCACTTGTGGCTTTTGGCCTGTTGCCAACCAACGCAGACAAGCAAACACCACATACAAGGCGAGCCAACACAACACACCGATGGCAAACAAAATGGCGAAAGCCATGCCAATCAGCGCGAATATCAAACGAGTGAAAAATCTCATCACTTGATATTACTCGCGCGCACCTTGCACCAGTGCCCACTGCACATGCTCGCGCACCACCTCGCTGGTGTGGGTGAGGTGGGGCTGTAGTGCTTGACGCAAAGCCGCATCGTCCGCTTGTCGTAGCGCATTGCCCGCCGCCACCGCGAGGTTGCGCAACCAGCGCACATGGCCAATGCGGCGAATGGGGCTGCCTTCGGTGTAACGCAAAAACTCTTCCTCGGTCCACGCCAACAAGCGGGCCATACCCTGCCCCACCAAACCTGCACGCACATCGAAGTCGGGCAAGCTCGAGCTTTGAGCAAACTTGTTCCAAGGGCAAATCAGCTGGCAGTCGTCGCAGCCGTAGATGTGGTTGCCCATCAAAGAGCGCAGGGCTTCGTCGATGACGCCGTCGTGCTCAATCGTCAAATACGAAATGCAGCGGCGCGCATCCACCAAACCTTCGGCCACGATGGCTTGTGTGGGGCACACATCCATGCAAGCGGTGCATTGGCCACAGTGCGCGCTGGTGGGCTCGGACGCGGGCAAGGCCACATTCAGAAAAATCTCGCCCAAGAAAAACATCGAGCCCGCTTCGCGGTTCAGCACCAAGCTGTGTTTGCCGCGCCAGCCTTGGCCGCTGCGTGTGGCCAGCTCAGCTTCCAACACAGGGGCCGAATCGGTGAAGGCGCGGTATTCAAAACCATGGGGCTTGAGCGTCTCAACCAACAAAGCGTCAATTTGCCGGGCCAGCGTGTCGAGCCGGTTGCGCAAGACCTTGTGATAGTCGCGCCCTCTGGCGTAAACCGACACCACGGCCTCAGCAGGGTTACGCAAGCGTTGCCACTCTGCTTCTTGCCAGCCTTCGGCTGTGTCGTGCGGCAGGTAGTTCATGCGGGCTGTCAGCACACTCAAAGTGCCCGGCACCAACTCGGCAGGACGCGCGCGCTTCATGCCATGACGGGCCATATAGTCCATGCTGCCGTGGAAGTTTTGGGCCAGCCAATTTTGCAAATGTGGCTCGGCCGAAGACAGGTCCAAAGGGGCCACCGCAATTTGCGAAAATCCCAGTGTTTGCCCTAAAGCCTGAATTTGCGTGAGCAACAATTTGTAATCGATTGACAACGGACTCCTTTGAACATTTCGCCTTGAATAATTCCGTGATTGTAAAAACTCTCGTTTGGCCCGATGAAGCCGCCACCGCTGCGTTTGCCACGCAACTGGCCGCCGCATTGACACGCGCCAACTTGAATGCTTGCATCGCCTTGCATGGCGACTTGGGCGCAGGCAAAACCACCTTTGTGCGCCACCTGCTGCGCGCCTTGGGCGTCGAGGGCCGCATCAAAAGCCCCACCTATGCCGTGGTCGAGCCCTACACCGTGAATGCGGGCGAGGTGTGGCACTTTGACTTCTACCGTTTCAGCGACCCACGCGAGTGGGAAGACGCTGGCTTTCGTGACATCTTCGCCAGCACGGGCTTGAAGCTATGCGAATGGCCACAAAACGCCGCTGGCGTGATGCCCACGCCAGACCTTGAACTCGACATCCAAGTGGACGACGCCGAGCAACGCCAAGTACGCATCACAGCCCTCACCCCGCGCGGGCAGGAGCTGCTGGCATGACGCAACACAAAGGCATTCAGCGTCGCAGCCTCTTGCAAGGCGGCTCGCTCGCGTTGTTGTTGGGCAGTGCCGACATTGCGTGGGGTGCCAGCATCGTGGCTGTGCGCGTGTGGCCTGCTGCGGCCTACACGCGCGTGACGATTGAAAGCGACACAGCGCTGAAGACCGTGCCGATTTTTGTGGCCAACCCACCGCGCCTAGCCGTGGACATTGAAGGCATTGAACTCAACCCCGCCCTCAAAGAACTGGTAGGCAAAGTGCGCTCGGACGACCCGTACATCACGGGTGTACGCGTGGGCCAATACGCCAACAAAACCGTGCGCTTGGTGTTGGACCTGCGCCAGATGGTCAAGCCTCAGGTGTTCAACTTGCAACCCGTGAAAACCGGCAACACCCACTACCAACACCGCTTGGTGTTGGACCTCTACCCGTCTGAAGTGGCCGACCCGCTGGAAGCTTTGATTGTCGACAAGCTCAAAGGTGGCACAGCCTTCAATGCACCGTCGATGACGGCCACACCCACACCCTCTGCGTCTAAATTGGGCACACGTGCTGACCCTGTGGGCGATTTGATGGCCAAGCCCAACGCCACACCCGAGCTACCCTCGCCTGCGGCATCCATAGCGTCTGCGCCCATCACCACCGCGGCATCGGTCAACCAACAACAAGACGGTGAGCGCTTCATCATCGTGGCCCTCGATCCCGGCCATGGCGGGGAAGACCCCGGCGCATCAGGCCCCAGCGGCACACGCGAAAAAGATGTGGTGCTGAAAATTGCGCACCGCTTGCGCGACCGCATCAACAACACCGTCATCAAAACAAAACACGGCAACTTGCCCATGCGGGCTTACCTCACACGCGATGCCGACTACTTTGTGCCGCTGCAACAGCGCGTGGAAAAAGCCCGCCGCGTGCAGGCTGATTTGTTCATCAGCATCCATGCGGACGCCTTTCAAACGCCTGACGCCAAAGGTGCCAGCGTGTTTGCCCTGAGCGACGGCGCAGCATCGAGTGCCGCCGCGAAGTGGATGGCCAAACAAGAAAACCGAGCCGACTTGATTGGTGGCTTGAACATCAAAAGCCAAGATGCCGCCGTGCAACGCGCGCTGCTTGACATGAGCACCACCGCGCAAATCAAAGACAGCCTCAAACTCGGCAGCGCGATGCTGGGGCAAATCAAAAACATTGGCAAACTGCACAAAGGCCGCGTGGAGCAAGCGGGCTTTGCCGTGTTGAAAGCGCCTGACATTCCCAGCGTGTTGGTGGAAACCGCTTTCATCAGCAACCCCGAAGAAGAGCGCCGTTTGGTCAGCCCTCAATACCAAAATGACTTGGCCGATGCGCTGATGAAAGGCATTGAACGCTATTTCTCACGCAATCCACCGCTGGCCAAAGCCCGCAACACCTAAAGCCATGACCGACACACCCGCACAACCCAAAAACCCGCTGCACGGCATGACGTTGGAAAAAATCGTCACCGAGCTGGCTGACTATTACGGCTGGGAAGGTTTGGGCGAGCGCATCAACATTCGCTGCTTCACGCATGACCCAAGCGTGGGATCAAGCCTGAAGTTTTTGCGCAAAACGCCTTGGGCGCGCGAGAAGGTAGAGAGCTTGTATTTGTTCATGCTGCGCGACATGCGCCGCGCTGAACGTGGGTTTTAACGCTGTTTAATCAGCGTTGACGTGTGCGGTGCGTGAGGCTTTCCAAGAGCCATAAATGGCCAAGGCGCCAGGAATAAAAATCATCGCCCAGATGATTTTGTCCAAATGGGTTTTGACCCACGGGATGTTGCCAAAGAAGTAACCCGCGGTCACGATACCGCCCACCCACAACGCACCGCCGGTGACGTCAAAAAAAGTGAACTTGCGGCGCGTCATCTGTGCCACACCCGCCACAAATGGTGCAAAGGTGCGCACAAAAGGCATGAAGCGTGCGGCAATCAAGGTCACGCCACCGTAACGCTCGTAAAACGCATGGGCTTGGTCAAAGGCGCGGCGGTTGAACAACTTAGAGTCTTCCCACGCAAACACCTTCGGCCCAAAGAATCGGCCAATGGTGTAGTTGGTTTGGTTGCCCGCCACCGCCGCCGTGAGCAGCAGAGCCACGGACAAACCGTAGTCCATCAAGCCCACGCCGCACATGGCACCGACCACAAACAGCAGCGAGTCGCCGGGCAAGAACGGCATCACCACCAAACCGGTCTCCACAAAGATGATGAGAAACAACAAGGCATAGACCCAAGTGCCGTTGCTCGTCACAAAGGCCTCTAAATGTCGGTCCACGTGGAGAATGAAGTCAATCAAGAAGGTAATAAGTTCCATGGGCTGCATTATCCCTGCCTCTAAAATGAGGCTGTGCACCCTGCGACCCAACCCCCACGCGCCATCCGCGAACTCCCCGATGAACTGATCAGCCAAATCGCCGCTGGCGAGGTGGTCGAACGCCCAGCGTCCGTCGTGCGCGAACTGGTGGACAACGCGCTAGACGCGGGGTCTACACACATCACGCTGCGCTTGTTGGCTGGTGGTGTGCGCTTGATCAGCGTGGAAGACAACGGCGTGGGCATTCCTTCTTCGGAATTGCCAGTCGCGTTGAAGCGCCACGCCACCAGCAAAATTACTAGCCTGACCGAGCTTGAATCGGTGGGCACCATGGGTTTTCGCGGCGAAGCATTGGCCGCCATTCAATCGGTGTCAGAGCTGTCGGTGCTGTCACGCACGGCAAGCCAAGACAGTGCCATGCTGCTCGATGGTCGCAGCGGTGAGCTGCAACGTGCCGCCCGCCCCCAAGGCACCACGGTGGAAGTCAAAGAGCTGTTTTACAGCACACCCGCCCGCCGCAAGTTTTTAAAGACCGACAACACCGAGCTGGCCCACTGCGTCGAAGCCGTGCGTCGCCACGCCCTCACCCGCCCTGAAGTGGGCTTTTCCATTTGGCACGAAGGCAAGTTGGTCGAGCAATGGCGCGCGCAAACCATTGACGCTACGTCGGGCGAAGACCTGAACAAGCAATACCAAGCTGCGCTGGACCGCCGCTTGGCCGATGTGTTGGGTGACGACTTTCTACAAAATTCCGTGGCTGTGCATTACCAATCGGGTCACGTCACGGTGGTGGGCCGTGCTGGTATTCCAGACGCCGCCCGCTCACGCGCCGACCACCAGTTTGCGTATGTGAATGGCCGCTATGTGCGCGACAAAGTCATCACCCACGCCGCACGCAGCGCGTATGAAGATGTGTTGCATGGCCACCGCCAACCCATCTATGCGCTGTATGTGGAGATAGACCCGACACGCGTGGACGTCAACGTGCACCCGACCAAGATTGAAGTGCGTTTCCGTGATGGCCGCGAGGTGCATCAGGCGGTGCGCCACGCCGTCGAAAACGCCTTGGCTGTGCCACGCGCCAACATGCTGATGGCCAGCGCCTTGCAAAACCATGAGTTGCCGATGGCGGGAACTTTTGGCGAGGGTAGTGCGGCTAGCGACGCCACTGCTTTGGGCGCACCCTCATCGCCCGCTTGGCCCAACGCCAATTGGCAGCAAGCCCCTATGCCTTTGGCCGGCACGCGGGTGTCTGACTTAGGCGCGCTGTGGCAACCCACACCTCGCACCAGCTTGGCCGCAGAAGAACAACCCGCGCAAAGTTTTGCGCCCAGTGCTTTCAGCGCGGCCAACACACCCGCCCCTTCACTACAAGAAGCGGCTCCCGAAACTTGGCCCTTGGGCAAAGCCATCGCGCAGCTGCATGGCGTGTACATCTTGGCTGAGAACGCCCAAGGTTTGGTGCTGGTCGATATGCACGCGGCGCACGAGCGCATCGTGTACGAACAACTCAAAACACAAATTGATGCGCAGCGCATCAGCAGCCAACCGCTGTTGATTCCCGCCACTTTCCCTGCCACCGCGCAAGAGGTCGCGACTGCTGAGGCTTGCGCTGACGCGTTGCAAGAACTCGGCTTGGAAATCTCCACGCTGTCGAGCAAAACCTTGGCCGTGCGTGCCGTACCCAGCACCTTGGCGCAAGGCGATGCCGTGGCCTTGGCGCGCAGCGTGCTGGCCGAGTTGAGCCAACACGATGCCAGCACCGTGGTGCAACGCGCGCGCAATGAACTGCTGGCCACCATGGCCTGCCACGGCGCAGTGCGTGCCAACCGCAAACTCACACTGGACGAGATGAATGGTTTGCTGCGCCAAATGGAAGTGACCGAGCGCTCGGACCAATGCAACCACGGCCGCCCCACATGGCGACAACTGACCCTGCGTGAACTTGACGCGCTGTTTTTGCGCGGTCGTTGATGTCCCCCACACTCATCATCGTCTTGCTGTCGATGCTCATGGGCATTCAGCCCGTGGCCACCGATTTGTATTTGCCCGCACTGCCCGCCATCAAGACCGAGTTTGGTGCGGAACTCTCGCAGGTGCAGCTCACACTCAGTGCGTTGTTGTTGGCCTTTGGCACTTCGCAGTTGGTGTGGGGCCCGCTGTCCGATCGCTTTGGCCGCCGCCCGATTTTGTTGTGGGGCCTTGCAACCTTCACACTCGCAGGCTTGGGCTGTGTGATGGCCAGCAGCATGCACGCGTTGATCGTATGGCGTGCCTTGCAAGGCGCCGCCATGGGTGCGGTGGTGATGTGTGCACGCGCCATCGTGCGCGACCTGTACACCCCAGAAACAGGCGCACGTGTGATGTCCAAGGCCTTCACGGGCTTAGGCATGTTGGCCTGCACCAGCGCCCCTTTGGGTGGCTTGCTGACAGACCTGTGGAACTGGCACGTTGCCTTGGGCTTGGTGATGGGGTTTGGTGCGATCAGTTGGGGCTTGGTGGCCTTGACCTTCAAAGAAACAGTGCACCGTAAAAATCCACATGCCTTGCGCTTGAAGGTGCTGACAAAAACGTGGCGAGATATCCTGCGCCACCCCACGTTTGTAGCGTTCACCTGTGTGTCGATTGCGTCTTACGGTGGCCTCTTCACCTTCTTGGCCTCGTCTTCGTTTGTCTTCATTGACCTGTTAGGTTTGGCACGCTGGCAATACAGTGTGTTGTTGTTTTCAATGGCCTTCACCTACATCTTGGGCACGCTGTTGTGCCGACAGCTGTTGGTGCGTTTGGGTGTGTCACGCACGGTCGCGATTGGCGGGGCCTTTAGCTTGGTCGGTGGCTGCTGGATGGCGCTCAATGCGTGGTTGGGTTGGCAGAGCGTGGTGGGCTTGATGGGGCCGTTTTATTTGTTCATCTTGGCGCATGGCATTCACCAGCCATGTGGTCAAAGCGGTGCCGTCGGGCCCTTTCCCAAAGCGGCGGGTGCTGCATCGGCCCTCGGTGGTTTCTTGATGATGGTGGCGGCCTTCGCCACAGGCCTGTGGCTAGGCGCGGTGAAAGACGGCTCGGCCATGCCCATGACACAAAGCATTGCATTTTGGTCGGTGCTGACCGCCCTGTCGGCTTGGTTGTTGGTGCTGCGTCGTGGAGGCCCGCGTGTTTAACGTAGACGCCATTGCCCTCGTGGGCCCCACGGCCAGCGGCAAAACGGCGGCGGCTTTGGCCATTGCAAAACAGTGGCCCGTTGAAATCATCAGCATTGATTCGGCCTTGGTGTATCGCGGCATGGACATCGGCACAGCCAAGCCCAATGCCGAAGAGTTGGCCCAAGTGCTCCACCACCTGATTGACATTCGCGACCCCCTGCACGCCTACAGCGCGGCTGAATTTGCGCGTGACGCCGCCGTCTTGATGGCTGACATTCGCGCACGCGGCAAGCTGCCTTTGCTGGTAGGCGGCACCATGCTCTACCTCAAAGCCTTGCGCGACGGCATTGACGACTTACCCACCGCCCAGCCCGAGCTGCGCGCCGAGATTGAGCAACAAGCCCTCGCCAAAGGTTGGCCTGCGATGCATGCCGAGTTAGCCAAGGTCGATGCCATCACGGCTGCACGCTTGGCGCCTAACGATGCGCAGCGCATCTCACGCGCGCTTGAGGTGTGGCGCGTGAGCGGCAAAGCCTTGTCGCAGTGGTTTGCGGAAGGTGAAGCCACACGTGCCGCGCAACCGCCATTGAACATGCCGCTTTTGTCCTTAGAGCCGGTTGACCGTGCTTGGTTGCATGCGCGCATCGCCCAGCGGTTTGATGTGATGTTGGCAGGCGGCTTCTTGGCCGAGGTGCAAGCCCTGCGTGCGCGGGGTGATCTGCACATTGATTTGCCCAGCATTCGTTGCGTGGGCTATCGCCAAGCGTGGGAGTTGCTGGATGTGGCAGAGGCAACAGGCGCGCCCCCTGAAAGCATCTTGTCGCAGTTGCATGAGCTGGGTGTGGCTGCGACGCGCCAGTTGGCCAAACGCCAACTCACGTGGCTGCGCGGCATGGATGAGCGCATCGTCATCCCGTGCGATGCACCGGATGCTTTGGCGCAAACATTGGCCGCTGTGCAGCGGTTTACTGCAACGGCTCTTTGAGCGCGTCGGGCAGTGGCAAGGGCATGACCGCAATGCCCTCGTCCATGAGTTCTTCTGTTTCTTCGGGGGTGGCATGGCCGCGAATGTTGCGCGCCTCGGTTTCACCGTAGTGCATCTTGCGGGCTTCTTCGGGAAAGCTGCCGCCCACGTCTTCGGTGTTGGCCACCACATGGCGCACCATCTTCAGCAAGGCGGCTTGTAGCTGCGCGGGCTCTAAGTTGGCCACATCTTGCAAGCGGGGCAATTCGGGCGTAGCGCTGGCAGAGGGGGTCTTGGGTTGGGTCTCGGTCGCGCTCAGGTTCAAGCGCGGTGCGCTGAGTTTTTTGCTCACGCTGACATCACCGCACATCGGGCACGTGAGCAAGCCACGTGTGAGCTGGCTTTGGAAATCGTCTTCAGAACCAAACCAGCCTTCAAACACATGGTGCTGGGCGCATTGAAGGTCTAACACTTTCATGGCTCAATTATCCCGCAGCAGATCTCACGTACGTTGCCACTGCAAGGGCCATGCACCGCTGAGGTGGTTTTGCAACCAGAGCAAACCTGTGAGGGTTTTGGCATCCGTCAGCTGGCCATCGCGTGACCATGCCAGCAGCTCGTCCATGCTGGCATCAAACACATCCAAGAATTCGCCTTCGTCCAACTGGCGTTCGCCTTGGGTCAGACCACGCGCAAACCAAATGTCAATGAACTCGGTGGAGTAGCTGATGACGGGGTGCAGCACACCCGCATGGGCCCACTCGGTGGCTCGGTAGCCGGTTTCTTCCAGCAACTCACGTTGAGCACACACCAAGCGGTCTTCACCGGGGTCAAGCTTGCCCGCGGGAAATTCAATCATCACTTGTTGCACGGGGTAGCGGTATTGGCGCTCCATCACCAAGCGACCATCGTCGCGCAGAGCAATGATCATCACCGCGCCAGGGTGAATCACAAACTCACGCGTAGCGGTGTCGCCGCTGGGCAAACGCACGGTGTCGCGAAAGGCATGCAAGAAGTGACCTTTGAGCAACTCGACGTGGTCTAGCGTGTGTTCGACCAAGTGGCTATCAGGGTTGGTGGTTTTTTGAGTCATCATGAAAAAAGCCAGCTCGAAAGCTGGCTTGTGTTACGTCGTCAGTGCTTAGGTACCCAGCGTGGTGACGATGGCTTTGGCACACAAGGCCATCAAACCACCGGGCAAGATACCCAAAATCAAGATCAAGGCGCCGTTGAGGCTCAAGACCACGCGCACATCAGCACCAGCAGACACAGTCGTGGCCGTGATAGGTGCATCAAAATACATGACCTTGACGATGCGCAAGTAGTAGAACGCGCCAATCAGCGACATCATCACGGCAAACACAGCCAAGACAATCGCACCAGCTTGGCCTGAAGCGATCAAGGCTTGCAACACCGACAGCTTGGCATAGAAACCAACCAGGGGTGGCACGCCTGCCAACGAGAACATACAAGCAGCCATGACACCTGCGTACAAGGGGCTGCGTTGGTTCAAGCCAGCGAGGTCAGCAATTTCTTCGCTCTCAAAACCTTCACGGGCCAACAACAAAATGATGCCGAAGGTCGCCAAGGTGGTCAGCACATAGGTGATGACGTAGAACATGGATGAGCTGTAGGCGTTGGCTGCAGCGGCGGTGTTGCCATTGACCACGCCGGAGAGCAAACCGATCAACACAAAACCCATTTGGGCAATGGTCGAGAATGCCAACATGCGCTTGAGGTTGGTCTGTGCCACAGCGGCCAAGTTACCAATCAGCAAGGATGCGATGGCCAAAACCATCAACATTTGTTGCCAGTCCACGGCCAAAGGCAACAAACCCTCCACCAACAAACGGATGGTCATGGCAAAGGCGGCCAACTTAGGCGCGCCACCAATCATCAAAGTGATGGCTGTAGGTGCACCTTGGTAGACGTCAGGGATCCACATGTGGAAAGGCACGACACCAAATTTGAATGCCAAACCGCAGACCACGAAGACCACGCCCAACACCAACACTTGGTGCTTGATTTGGCCCGAAGCCACAGCCTTGAACACGGTGCTGATATCGAGCGAGCCTGTGGCGCCGTACAACATGGACAAGCCATAAAGCAAGAAACCGCTGGCCATGGCGCCCAACACAAAGTATTTCATCGCAGCTTCGCTGGCCACGGCGCTATCGCGACGCAAGGCCACCAAGGCGTAGCTGGACAAAGTCAGCAATTCCAAGCCGAGGTACAACACGAGGAAGTTGTTGCCCGAGATCATGACGAACATGCCCAACAAAGCAAACAAACCCAAGGTGAACAACTCGCCACCGCGCAACATGTCGCGCTCAGCAGCATATGGGCGGCCATAGACCAACGTGACCATCACAGCCAACGCGGCAAAGCACTTGAGCCAGCTGCCCATGGCGTCAGAGACCACCATATTGCCAAAGCTATAGACCGTTTGGCCTTGTGTGGCGGCAACGGCTTCCATGTACGCAACCACACCGATGGTGAGTAACGACAAAGCATAAGTGGTGGTGCGACGTGGGCACTTGACGAACAAGTCCACCATCGCAATGACGATGGCCATGACAGCCAACAGCATTTCGGGATAAACCGCAGCGATGCTCAGTTTTTCAAACATTTTTCAATCCCTCTTTATTGGGGCAATTTGGAGATGGCCACGTGCTTGAGCAAGTCAGCCACGGACACATCCATCACATCGGTGAATGGCTTGGGGAAGATGCCCATGGCCAACACAGCGATTGCCAACAAGGCCAGCATCAAGAACTCGCGGCAGTTGATGTCGTCCAACTCTTTGACATGATCATTGCCCACTGGGCCCAGATACACGCGCTTGATCATCCACAAGGTGTAAGCCGCGCCGAAGATCAAGGCTGAGGCAGCAGCAAAGCCAACCCAGAAGTTGTATTTGATGGCACCCAAGATGACCATCCACTCGCCCACGAAACCTGCTGTACCTGGCAAGCCGCAGTTGGCCATACCGAACAACAAAGCAAAGGCAGCGAACTTAGGCATGGTGTTGACCACACCACCGTAAGCGGCGATTTCACGTGAATGCACGCGGTCGTACAAGACACCGATCGACAAGAACATCGCGGCAGACACAAAACCGTGGGCAATCATTTGCACCACCGCGCCGGACACACCGATGTCGTTGAAGATGAAGAAACCCAAAGTCACAAAGCCCATGTGTGCGACCGATGAATAAGCCACCAGCTTTTTCATGTCTTCTTGCACCATGGCCACCAAGCCCACGTAGACCACGGCCACGAGCGACAAAGCAATCATGAGCCAAGCGTATTCGTGTGCAGCATCAGGCGCGATAGGCATCGAGAAGCGCAAGAAGCCATAAGCACCGAGCTTCAACATGATCGCGGCCAGTACGGCAGAACCACCGGTAGGCGCTTCCACGTGCACGTCTGGCAACCAAGTGTGCACAGGCCACATCGGCACTTTCACCGCAAACGCAGCGAAGAACGCAAAGAACAACAAGGTTTGTGCGGACATTGGCAATGGCAGTTTGTGCCAAGTAGCCAAGTCAAAGCTGCCACCCGATTGGGTGTAGAGGTAGATCAAGGCGATCAACATCAACAAAGAACCCAACAGCGTGTACAAGAAGAACTTGAACGCAGCGTAGATTTTGTTAGGACCACCCCAAACACCAATGATCAAGTACATCGGAATGAGTGTGGCTTCGAAGAACACGTAGAACAGCATGCCGTCGACCGCGCTGAACACGCCGATCATCAAGCCGCTCAAGATCAAGAACGCGCCCATGTATTGGTTGACGCGCTCGGTGATCACTTCCCAACCGGCGATCACAACGATCACGGTGATGAAAGCGGTCAACAACACGAACCACAAAGACAAGCCGTCCACACCGAGGTGGTAGAACACATTGAAGCGCTCGATCCACATCGACTTTTCAACAAATTGCAGTGCTGAAGTAGTGACATCGAAATGGTTGAACAAAGGCAATGTGACAGCCAAACTGACCACTGAACCGATCAACGCGATCCAACGCACCACCTTTGCATGTTCGTCACGCCCGAAGGCGAGCAAGATGACACCAAACAGAATTGGCGTCCAAATGGCAAGGCTCAATAAACCCATTTTTTATTCTCCTTATTTGAGCCAGACGAACCACGTCATCAGCAAGA